>Ga0302135_10000399_pt1 | contig 26572 bp, 24 predicted proteins | sample CBN3_surface_MG_FD_203119 | JGI IMG/M metagenome (GOLD analysis project Ga0302135, IMG submission 203119) | Marine microbial communities from Western Arctic Ocean, Canada - CBN3_32.1 | ecosystem: Environmental > Aquatic > Marine > Oceanic | place: Canada: Western Arctic Ocean | collected...
AACGAGACGGTGACCATCTCGGACGCCCGCTGCCTTCCTTGATTAGGCCCTGTTCTGGCCTCTACGGCACTGGCTCTCCATAGCCCGGCGGTAGCACCTGATTCGGATACCAGTACTCGGCGTGGCAGGCCTCACAAGAATCCTCGATGCTCGCGCCCACCGCGAACAGCATCTCCGAATCCTGAGCATCGATCGCCACCAGCGCCTCGAGGCCAGCCGCACGCAAAGCCGCGACCCGGCTGTTCCAGGAAACCCTATCCTCGTTGATCAGGACTTCCATTTCCTCGGGCTCCAGTTCCACGCCTGGGACTTCGGATTTCTCCCACGGCCTGGCGACAAGGCGACCCGGGACGAGGAGAAGGTTGGCTGATTCCAGGAGCTGGATGGCGCCTCGTCGCACGGCGGCCCACTCCTCGTCCGTTTCCGGGGCGCGGTCCTCGGTGCCGTCCATTGTCTCGATAATCGCGACCGCGTTCCACACGACGTCCGCCGAAGGATCAATGACTGACTGCATGAGGTCCTTGATGGTGGCCGACGGCGCGTACTCCGGCTGCGCCGGATCAACTGCGTTCTGACACGCGCTCAGACTGATCGCGCACCCCAGCACCAGCGTGGAACCGACAAACCATCGTGGCGTCACTCTGCGCATCAGATACCTCCCTGTTCGGCCCGCGCCCAGTCAGCCCGTGCCCATTGGGGTACATTTCGTTCGCTCTCAAGTGAGCGGTGGTTGTTCGGAGGACGCGCGGGTGCGTTCTTCGTCATCGACAGCCTACTGCAAACGATGATCCGATTCGCTTGGCAGAAACGATGTTCACAGAACTTTCGGCGTGCTGAGCGTCAGTTGCACTCCACCAACGCCCCCGTTCTGGCGGCGACCGACACTCAAGCCGCACTGCAGCAGGGAGTGACACGTTGGCGATCGACGTGTCGGCCAACATTGCCGAAACATGTCATGGTTCGATCGCGTGGACCACTGCCACAGTGGACAGATAAGAGTCACGGCGCGGTGGACGCACACGTCATCCGATCACCACCATTACTAGGCGACCATCGACGACCCTGAGGTATTCACGAACACCTAGAAGATCAGCTTTCTCCTCATACCGCCGAATCGAGACAAATGCGGAGATCGAAGAGTTCCGCTGCGTGGAGTTCGCGGAGCCGTTCCTGCTGGGCACGCTGAGCCAACTACCATTGAAGTTGTTCCTCGCCTTGCGGAGGCTCACGGACGTCTCGCGGAGATATGAGGTCGGCTCGAAGGCTGACTATCGCTACTTCCGGGAACCGACGTCCGGGTCGGTCGGCTGGCTCCGTAGGCCGACCATGGCCACAAAGCCGGCAATGGCAAGGGCTATCACGACCGTGAGCCACAGCAGGCCCCACGTGATGAACCAGGGAACCACCGTTCCAATTTCCTGGGCTCTCGCCATGGGAGGCATGATCGCCATGCCCACCCACAAGACGAACGCCGCCATGCCGAAGACGGCGAGGGCGCCGAGCATCCACAGCGCAGCATGTCCGGACCTCGATTCTGATTCGCTCGACATGTGGCGTCCTGGCTGCGCGTTCAGACCAATCCGATGAGTCGTGCCCAGATGACCACGAACGCCCAGAGGCCGATCGAGGTGAGCCCGGTCGCTCTGAGCCAGATGGGCCGCACGCGACCTTCGCCCGCCAGCGCAACTCTGCGGCGAAGCGTAAACGTCAGGGTGAATGCGATCACGACGGCGATCATCTTCTGCCAGAAGAACTCGCTGTAGTAGTACTTCTCACCGTTCCCCATCAGCATCGATACCCCGGTGACGAACAGCACGGCGGAGCTTCCGATGAACCACGGCTGCGCGTCGCGGAAGATAGCCGCAATCGGCCGGTCCTTCACGCCAACACCGAGCAGCCGAAGATCCACGAGCAGGACGGCGCCAGCGAAGATGGCGAGCGCCACCAGATGAACAGCGTCGAACATGGGGAACAGCCACGTGGACTGCCGGAACATGACGCTGAACGGCAGTTCCTGGAACCAGTCGAAGAAGGGTTTCAACATCAGTTGTCTTGCTCCTACCGCACTTCGAACCAGTTGTAGGCAATCAGTCGACCGGTGACGATGACACCCACCCAAAGCACGACCGAAAGCACGCCGGCCGATTTCGCTCCGAACGGCATCACCGGACTTCGCTCCCACTTGTCGATGGACAGGTAAGTGCTGAAGTGAAAGGCTAGCGCGTTCACCGAAGCGAGGAGAATCATCACCATCTTCAACAAGAAGAAGATATTGGTCGAAAAGCGCGTCGGCTGGCCGTACACCAGGATCAGGCCCGTGATCGTGCTGATGACCATGCCGACCATCTGCCACGGAAAGAGGCGCCTCTGCAGCTGCCGAAACGGTGTCCCTCGGTTGCCGATGCCAACCAACCGCAGATCCATCATCAGCACCAGCCCGCCAAAGAGGCACATCGAGATCACGTGCAGGGAGAGCAATGCCGGATAGCCGTTCAGAGATTCGCGAACGGCAGCGCTGCTCGGAAAGGCCTCGACCCACTCCAACCAACCGGCCAGCGATGTCAACAGCGTTCCTCCACCCTCAGGCATCTCAGGTACACCGAAATATTAGAGCGGTGGCGCAGGCACGCAGCGTTCAGGACTGCCCGCAGGCCCGGCGTCCCGATACACTTCGTGGCACAGCGCACACGCCTCGGCCACCTGCCCGGTCACCTCGATCACCTGGTCCTGGTCCTTGGCCTGCGCCGCCACCAGAGTCGCTCGTCCGGCCTCCCGGAGCACTTCAGTGAACGTGATCCAGTCCTCTGACTCAACAGGCACCGCCGTGCCGTTCGAGCAGACGCGGCCCGGCATCATAATCAGGTCGGCAGATTCAGCCAACGCGATTGCCGCGTTCTCCACGCCCTGCCATCCGGAATACATTCCGCCAAAGTTGGCCGATGCGCCACTGCCGTCTCGCTCCTCCGGAGGAGCGCCTGGATCAGTCGACTGAGCGTCGAAGATCAGGTTCGAGTTCGGAAAGATGATGCCCTGCATGACCTGTCCAAGGTCGCCTGTCGGCTCCGAGACAGCGAGTGCCTCTTCGGGTGGTGCCGGCTGGGCGCACGCCATCGCCATGGTGCAGGAAAGAGCAACGACTGTGAGGGAGGCTCGCATGGTCACATCCTCTGTCTGGGCCGTTCGCGAGGTCGACTCGTCAAACGACGGTAAGACTTAATTAAATGCGGAGTGTATCCCACCGGTTTCCGGAATATCAATAGGCCAAATCAGCCCAGACGCACCATCGCCATGAGCGGCAAAGAGCCCTTGCTCTGCAAACCGTGCGCCCGATTTCACTCCCGTCTTGGCTTTAAGCGACCGAAGGGCTCTTCGCCCGCAGCGTCGGTCTCGACAGGCGCCGCATTCTGCGAAAGAATTCGCCGCCGGCCGATTATTTCGCAGGCCACGTTCAACGGACCCGACTCCAGGCGGAGACCGAGCGGCGCCTCTCAACCTTTGACCACGAACCCCTTGCGCTGCAGGCACTCGCGCACCCGCTCGCGAAGGTCGCCTTGCAACTCGATCGCGCCGTCATCGACAGCGCCACCGGTACCGCACGTGCGTTTGAGATCAGCACACAGTCCCTTTAAGAAAGCCGCATTTCTCGGTAGAGCGTAGACAACCGTCACGCTCTTCCCGCCGCGCCCCTTCTTCTCCATCCTGAGCTTCGCGACAACGCGATCGGGCACCGGGTCACGTGGGACTCGATTGCTGCTGCACTGGCAGCCACGCACGGGCCATCCGCATCCGGCGCAGAGGCTGCCGACCCTCGTCGAATAGACAACTCTCCCCTTCGCGTTCTCGCTCACGCCGCGATCATAGTCGCGCGAGGGCGGCACCCCGACATGCTTGGCTGCCAGGCCCCAGGGGGCTGCTAAACTAGGAGGTTCATGATTTCAGTCAGCGGCGTCTCTATGCGGTTCGGGTCAAAGATCCTGTTCGACGACGTCACGACGACGTTTCCGACGGGACGGCGATATGGGCTCACCGGTCCGAACGGGTCCGGCAAATCCACGTTCATGAAGCTCCTGACGGCCGAGTCCGAACCGCAGCGCGGGACGGTCATCCGCCCTCGAAAACTCGGTGTCCTACACCAGAATCAGTACGCCTTCGATGCCCATCGCGTGATCGATACCGTCATCATGGGAAACCAACGGCTCTGGAAGACACTGGCCGAACGTGATGCACTCTATGGGCTTCCCGATATGTCTGATGAGGACGGGATGCGGCTCGGCGAACTCGAGGGCATCGTCGGCGAGGAAGACGGCTATTCGGCGGAAAGCGACGCGGCAATCCTGCTGCAGGGGCTCGACATCACGGATGCGCTGCACGAGCGCCCGATGTCCGAACTGCAAGGCGGACAGAAGGTACGGGTGCTCCTGGCGCAAGCCCTGTTCGGCCAGCCCGACGCACTCCTCCTGGACGAGCCGACCAACCACCTCGACCTCGACTCGATCCATTGGCTCGAAGAGTTCCTCAATCGATACGCGGGCACCCTCATCGTGATCTCGCACGACAGACATTTCTTGAACAGGGTGTGCACCCACGTCGCCGACATCGACTACCAGACGATCATCACGTACACGGGTGGCTACGACGACATGGTGGTTGCCAAGACGCAGATCCGGTCGAAGATCGAGGCCGACAACGAACAGCGCGAAAAGAAGATCTCGCAGCTCACCGACTTCATCGCGCGCTTTGGGGCCGGCACGCGGGCCAGCCAAACAACCTCGCGACGCAAGGAGGTTGAGCGACTGCAAACTACTGAGTTGGCGCGATCCAACATTCAACGTCCGTACATTCGTTTCCTGACGAAACGGCCATCCGGGAAAGTCCCGCTCACCTTCGAGGCCGTGACCAAGGGATACGACGGCACATCCGTCATCAGCGGCTTCGAGGCAATCATCAATCGTGGCGAGAAGATCGTGCTGGTGGGCCGGAACGGCATTGGGAAGACCACGCTGCTCAAGGCACTGCTCTCGGATGCGCCAGGCCAGCCGGCCGCGCCGGCCGACCTCGACACGGGGACGATACGCTGGGGCCACGAGGTGTCGGTCGGCTACTATCCCCAGGACCACATGGGCGCCATCACGAAGGGAATGACGGCCGTGGAATGGCTCCACGGCTTCGATCCCGACGCGTCGATGCAGGACATTCACGGGTTGCTCGGACAAATGCTCTTCAGCGGTGAGGAGGGGCTCAAGCCGACCGCCACGCTCTCCGGTGGAGAAACAGCGCGACTGCTCTTCTGCCGGCTAATGCTGCTAAAGCCGAACGTGCTCGTACTCGACGAGCCGACCAATCACCTGGACCTCGAGGCGATCAACGCGCTCAACATCGCGCTCCAGAAATACGATGGCACCGTCCTGCTCGTGACCCACGACGAGGACCTGCTGGAAGAGGTCGGCACGCGTGTGTGGCAGTTCGAGGGCGGCCGAGTCGTGGACTTCAAGGGCACCTACAAGGACATGAGCAAGTCGATGGCCTAGCAGGCCAGCCTGCTTGACATGGTCAACGTTCCACGGTATTTACGACGCCAGCATGGGGATAGCAATGAACGCTCGTATCGCTTGTAGAAATCTTGCCGTTGGCGTTGTAATCGGTGCGGCGGTGGCTACCTGGACCGCCACGGTCTCAGGCCAGGATCAGGGAAATCGAGTACCCAGAACGGCAGACGACCGACCGAACCTGTCTGGCATCTGGCAGGTGATGAACACCGCCAACTGGGACATTCAGGCCCATGCGGCCAAGCCGGGACCGGTCCCGGCCCTCGGCGCCTCGTTCAGTGTGCCCCCTGGTCTGGGGGTCGTCGCCGGAAACGAGATCCCGTACCGGCCGTGGGCCGCGGAGCGGAAGCGCGAGAACGCCGAGAACTGGGTCATGCGAGACCCAGAGGTCAAGTGCTACATGCCGGGCATCCCGCGCGCCACGTACATGCCTTTTCCGTTCCAGATCGTGCAGTCCACCGACACCGTGCTGATGGCCTACGAGTTCACCACCGCGAGCCGGGTCATCCGAATGAACAGCATGGAGAAGAGTCGGGCACCGTCGTGGATGGGCTGGTCAATCGGCCAATGGGATGGCGACACGCTGGTCGTGGACGTAACCGATCAGATGGAAGACACGTGGTTCGACCGTGCCGGCAACTTCCACAGCGACGCGTTGCACGTTGTCGAGCGCTTCACGCTCGTCGATGCGAATACCATCCGCTACGAAGCCACCATCGAGGATGCCAAGGTGTTCACCCGCCCATGGACGATGCGCATGCTACTGCACCGGCACCGAGAACCCAACGCCCAACTCATGGAATACAAGTGCGTGGAGTTCGCCGAAGAACTGATGTACGGCCACCTACGTAGGCAGCCTGACGCCCAATAGCGCGTGTAGCACCACCTCCGCACCTGACCCCCGGTTGGGGTCCCGCCTCGCACCGAGACGCGCGAGGCGCGTCAGTGTCACCGCTGGGTCGGATCGCGGTCGTCTTTCGGCGCCCCGGCACCCGACGAACCCATGAACAGCGTCCGGCCGTCCTCGAACGCCAGGTTCCGCCCATTTGCCTTGAGCGTTCCATCCTTGGCTCGAAATCCGCTGACGACAATAACCGCGCCAATAGGGATCGTGTCGCGCGTGATTCCACGCCGCATGAGCGCGTTTGGCGTCCCGCCCTCGACCATCCATCTCTCGACGGTGCCATCGGCCGTCGTCACGTCGAGGTGGATCCACGCATGCGGATTGATGAGTTCGACTTTGGCGACCGGTCCCTTGAGCTGTACCGGCGCATCGGCGTCGAATTCAGCCGAGAACGAATGATGGGCTAGCCCGGGGCTAGCGGTCATCAGAATTCCGGCACACACAGCCCCAATCCAATAATTCCGTGACATCTGTACGACCTCCTGTTCGCTCATCGCAGGACCCCGGTCAGCGTTGCGGAGCCAACGTCAGACCAGGAAAGCGACGCGGTTGGGCGTCAGAATAGCACCGGCCACAAGCCTCTGCATCCTCAACGTTCCGCTGGACGGCGAAGGTCGGTCTGGCGCACACTAGGACATCTGTCGGGCTGGCGCCTCTGAGGGGCTCGGAACCGACCACCGCTTCTCTTGGGAGGGCCATGTGAAACACCTTCTTGCGCTCGGCGCCACGTTCGGATTGGCCGCTGCAGCCGTCGTCGCACAATCCCCCGATACGCCGCCGTGGCGCAGCTTCGGGTCCGCACCAGGCTGGGAGGTTCCGCGCACACCAGATGGCCATCCAGACCTGCAGGGCGTCTGGGGAAACAACCATGTCACTCCGATCACTCGCCCGAGGCAGTGGAAAGACAAGCAGTCCCTCACCGAGGTGGAACTCCAGGAATTGAAGGGTCTGTTCGCCCAGTACGTGGACCAGGGAGGCGACGCGATCTTCACCAGCGTCGTCCAGATGGTGCTCGATGCGAAAGAGAAGGGTGAGATCAAGCAGATCTCGTACGACCCGACGACGGGAAACTACGAAGAGTACTGGATGTCCGGTCGAGAGTTCGACACTCGCACCTCGCTCGTCGTCGATCCCCCAGACGGTCAGATCCCGGCGCTGACGCCGGAAGCCCAAGCGCAACGTAAGCAGACGTTCGCCGCAGGATTCGGGAGCAGCCGAGAAGATGGCCCCGAGGACTACCCACTGTCGGAGCGGTGCATTTCCTACGGCGCGCCATACCAGGGCGCGGGCTACAACGCCTACTTTCAGATCGTCCAGTCACCCGAGGCGGTGGTGCTGCTGCAAGAGATGATTCACGACGCGCGTACGGTGCCGATGGACGGTCGGCCGCACCTGCCCGCAAGCGTGCGGCAACTCCACGGCGATTCCCGCGGGCACTGGGAGGGCGACACGTTGGTCGTCGAGACCACCAACTACATCAACGGATTCCGGGGCTCGACGCCGAACGTGCGGCTCACTGAGCGCTACACGCGGGCGAGCGAGGATTTCATCAACTGGGAAATCACGGTCGACGATCCGGCCACCTGGGAACAGTCCTGGACGCTCATGGTCCGACTCAAGCGCGCGTCCGGGCAACTGTACGAATATGCGTGCCACGAGGGCAACTACTCGATGGCCGGCATGCTGGCCGGCGCGCGGCGAGCTGAGCAGAAGGCCGCGGAAGCCGCCGCGAAGAGCGCCAGGTAGGCCGCTTCGATGTTGGGGTTCCGGAAAACGGCTGCCAGCACCATACGCCTGGCCACGGTTGCGCTTGCCTTCGCGCTGCTGATCGGTCCGGCCCCGGCGGCACAGACCGGCCAGCAGGGCCAGCAGCCAGGACAGCACTGGGTGGGCACCTGGGCCACGGCCCCCGTCGCCCGTCCCACATATCCGCCAGGCGCGGCGGCGCCGACGGGCCCAGGTAGTGCCGCGCCGGTTTCGATCAACAACCGGACGCTCCGACAGATCGTTCACGTGAGCATCGGTGGCGAACGGGTCCGGGTGGTGTTCAGCAACGTCTTCGGCACCGCGCCGCTCGCGGTCGCCGCCGCCTCGGTCGCGCTGGCTGGCAGCGAGGCGACGATTCAGCCGAAGTCGAGCAGGGTACTGACCTTCAACGGACGCACCGGCGCGACCATCCCGCCCGGTGCCGTGATGATCAGCGACGCGGTCGCCCTGTCAGTGCCGTCGTTCGCAGATCTCGCCATCGATCTCTACCTGCCCGAGGCCGCAACTGGCTTGGGGTCGCCTCTGACGGTGCACAACGCCGCGCGGCAAACGAACTACATTTCGACCGAGGGCAATCACGCCGGCGTACGGAGCCTGCCTCAGCCAGAGGCCACGCCATCGTGGTTCTTCCTCTCGCGCGTGGAGGTGACTGCCCCGGAGAAGACCGGAGCGATCGTGCTGTTCGGCGACTCCATCACCGACGGATTCAACTCGACGATCGATGCGAACAACCGCTGGGGAGACGTACTGGCGCGCCGCCTCCGCGACGCGACCGGCCGGGCCGAAACCGGTATCTTGAACCTGGGCATCGACGGAAACCAGGTGCTCAAGAGTGGCTCCGGCGTGAGCGCACTGGCGCGGTTCGACCGCGACGTGCTCGCCCAGCCAGGCGCCACGCACGTGGTGCTGCTCGAGGGCATCAACGACCTTGGCTTTGCTGGCATGGCTCGTCAGACGCCGCCCACCCTCGCCGACCTCCAGTTAGGGCACCTGCAACTCGTGGCGCGGGCACACGCGCGTGGCCTAAGCATCATCGGGGCGACGCTCCTGCCATACGAGGGCACGGCTTTTCCTGGCTACTACTCCGAGAAGGATGATGCGACGCGCGAGGCGTTCAATCAATGGATCCGGACGAGCGGAGCGTACGACGGTGTGATCGATTTCGACGCCGTCGTCCGAGATCCGAGCCATCCGTCTCGGGTGCTCGAGCGATACGACTCGGGGGATCATCTGCACCCGAACGACGCTGGCTATGCGGCCATGGCAAACGCCGTGGACCTGGCGTTGCTCCGCTCAGAGTCGGCACGCCGTGGCGGGCCGGCGGCGTTTCTACCGGCGGCTCCCGTGCCGGTCGTCCAAGCTGTGCCAATCGCCGCGGCTGCACGGTAGCCAGGACAATCCCACCGGGCGATTACTCGTCGCTCCCCTGCCGGCCCCGAAGCGCCTTGACCGAGCCACGGCGCTTCTTCGACTTCAACCGCTTCTCGCGTGCGGCCGGCTTGGGCTTGGTCGGTGTTCGTCGCCGTGGCCGTCTGGACGCTCGTGTGAGCAAATCGATGAGCCGCGCTCGCGCCGCCTCGCGGTTCTGTCCCTGGGTGCGATGCGCGCGGCTGTCGATGATGAGTACGCCATCGACCGTCATCCGACTGCCGGCCAGCCGCACGAGCCTGGCCCTCAGATCCGCGGGCAGCGATGCCGCCGCCACGTCGAACCGAAGCTCCACGGCCGTCGATACCTTGTTGACGTTCTGCCCGCCAGGCCCGGACGCACGGACGAAGCGCTCCACGATTGCGCGCTCGTCGATGTGCAGGGAATCGGTGATCGTGATCACGGGTTCATGGTAAACCGGTCGCGGCCAACCGCGTCCCTGAAACAGGGACGTGCCTCCGATCACGCACGGGAGAGCGTCGATCGTGCCGCCGCGCTACTGGGCCATGATTCCGCTCTTCAAGAGCAGAATTGTGACGCCCAACTGGCGCTCCATGTCGACGTAGGCGAACGGCATGCCGGTGGTGCCCAGGGTGCGCGTGCCACCACGCTTCACGAGGCGATCGACGACAGCATCGACGTCGTCCACGAAGAAGTTCAGGTAGCCGGCATGCCGCTCCACCATGTCCCGCCAGACACTCTTCCCGCCCAGTGGCTGGATCGCATTGACCCACATGTTCTCGAACGGCACGAAGCTGTCCCTGATTCCGGTTTTCGGATTGTCAGGAAAGAACCCCTCCTCGTTGATCGGAGCCTTCACGGGCATCCCGAACAACTCGGCGAACGCGGCGCCGATGGTATCCGTGTCCGGGACCAGCAGGCCGATCCGCGAGATCGTTTTCAGACCCGCGCCCGACTGCCCCTCACTCGATGGGAGCGGGGCGGGTCCCGCGGGCGACGCCTCATGCAGTTCGAGGTTGATGCCGAGCTTCGACATCAGGTCGACGACGGCAGACTGGCCGCCCGCAGCGCCAACAACCCGCGTCCCGCCCTTCGACTGGAGCAGTCGCACGTTGTCCTCAAGTCCGGTGACCGCGAACGCGAGGTAATGCAGTCCTGGGCCGTATGTGTCGAGAAACTCCCGCCACGGACTCTGGCCGCCCATGGGCTGGGCCACCTCCAGCACAACATTGTCGAAGCGCAGATGGGCGACTCGCGTGTACGCGTGCTTATCGCCGGTGTAGCCGACAGGAAAGCCCGGCGCTTTCACGTCCTTGAACGGAGTCTTCTCGACGCCGAAGATATCCGCGAACGCGGCTGCGGCTTTCTCGACGTCCGACACGAGGATGCCGATGCGGGTCACGCCCTGGGACCCGACCACTTTCAATGGGGTGCTCTCCTGGCCGAAGGACGACACGGAAATGAATAGCGACGCGACGGCGAGAATGGTCACGACTGCACGCATGGTTACTCCTTCTGGCTCGGAATGTGCGGGACGGTGTCGTTGGCACCGTGAGATCGGCACAGCCCTTCGTCCCTCGGTCGAATAGGCCGTCGAGAATCCTTGCCCCACCAGCTGTTTCGCGACCGGCCGAGCGGAGGGACAGGCGCACTACTCCTCGACGTCGACCCACTGGGTTACGCGGTGCCGACGACGCTACCCAGCGCCACACCCATCGCTACGCCCAGCGATAACCGTGCGTCTTCAGTGGTAGCGACCGGAGGCGCGTCCCGGTGGCGGCGAAAATCGCGTTGGCCACTGCCGGGAGCACCGGCGGCAGCGCCGGCTCGCCCAACCCTGTGGGCGCGCCGCTCGTCTTCAACCAGTGCACCTCGATAACGGGTGGCGCCTGGCTCATCCGTACGGGCTGGAACTGGTGAAAGTTCGACTCCACAGCCCGGCCGTCCTTGATGGTCGTCTCGTAGGACATGAGCTGGCTTAGCCCGTCGATGACCGCGCCCTGCACCATGTTCTCGGCCGCGATCGGGTTGATGATCTGGCTGCCGATGTCGGCCGCCACCCATACCTTGTGCACCGTGACGCGCTTCTCACCGTCGACGCTGACGTCGGCCACCTCGGCAAAGTAGCCCATATGGCTGTAATGAAACGCAATGCCCAGCGCGCGGCCTTCGGTCGTCTGCCGGCCGCGCCAGCTGGAGCGCTCGGCCACCAGTTCGAGCACACCCCGCATGCGTCCTGCGTCGAACGGGCCGAACAACGCCCCTGGTGCCGGCGTGGATGGAATCGGCGTCGCATCCAGGAGCGCAAACCGAACGTCCAGCGGGTCCTTGCCTGCGGCGTGCGCCAACTCGTCGATGAACGACTGCACCACGAACGAGATGGCGTTGCTGCCGGGAGCCCGGAGCGCGCCGGTCGGCACGCCGAGTGGCATCAGCGACGCACCCAGCGAACAGTTCGGGACGAAGCGAGCTGGGAACTCGTCGCCGGACATGTTGGCCGAGTTGGCGAACTGCTCCCCCTTGCCGAACGTGACGAAATGGTCGCCCCAGGCCACGACACGGCCGGACTGGTCCACGGCGCCCTTCAGGTAGTGGTACCCGGCGGGACGGTAGAAGTCGTGCGCCATGTCGTCTTCGCGCGTCCATTGCAGCTTCACCGGGACTTTGGCTTCCTTGGCGATCCAGGCCGCTTCCACGGTGTAGTCGTTGGTCAGCCGACGGCCGAATCCGCCGCCCGTTCGCATCAGGTGAATCGTGATGTCCGATTCCTTGATCCCGAGCGTCTCGGCCAGCATCGGCAACGCGAAACTCGGCGTCTGCGTCGGCGCCCACAGTTCGAGCTTGCCGTCAGCGAACCGCGCCGCGCAATTCTGCGGCTCCAGCGGCGCATGCGAGAAGAACGGGTACGCGTAGGCGGCTTCCACCCCGCCTCCGGCCGTCTTCAACGCGCCGTCCACGTTGCCGTCGCTGCGCAGTGACATCGCCGGCGGACGGGAGGAGAGCTGACCGGCAAGACGCGCATAGCCCTCGCTGCTCTCGGCAGCCGTCGCTCCTTCGTTCCAGGTTACCTTCAGGCTCTTGCGCGCCGTGTGCGCCTGCCAGAACGAATCGGCCAGAATGGCAACGCCTGGCAGGAGTCCCTCGAGACCCGCGCCAGCCAGGATTCCGCCAGACGCGAGGGTCGCGTGACCCTTGACGATGAACACCTGCCGGACACCAGGCAGCGCGCGAACCTCGTCGAGGTTCGCGCTCACCACCGTGCCACCAAAGACCGGGCACTTCTCGAACACAGCGGAGAGCATTCCAGGCAAGGTGAAGTCGATGCTGTACACCGGCTTGCCCATGACGATGTCAGGGGTATCAACGCCTCGCTTGGAGGTGCCAATAATCGTGTAGTCCTTGGGGTCCTTGAGTCGCACCGACGCCAGTTCTGGCGACGGCACGGCCGCCGCAGCGGTAGCCAATTCCCCGTAAGTGAACGTGCGACCACTCCCCCGATGGGTCACCCGGCTCATCTTCGCGTCGCACTCGTCTGCAGGCACCTGCCATGCTTGCGCCGCCGCCGTGACGAGCATGTGCCGCCCGGCTGCGCCCACCTGGCGGAGCGGATCCCAATTCAACGGCGTCGAGAGACTCCCGCCCGCAAACTGGATTCCGTATTTCGAGCCGTCGGCGTCGGCCTGCTCGATACGAACGTCGTCCCAGTCGACATCGAGTTCCTCGGCGATCAGCATCGGGAGCATGGTCTTGACGCCCTGGCCGATTTCCGGGTTCTTGGCCATCAGCGTGACCGTGCCACTCGGATCGATCTTGATGAACGCGGTGGTCTCGAATGCCCCGCCCCCGAACAATCCCTGGGCGAAGACGGGAGCCACCGACTCGAAGCGGGTCGCCAGCAACAGACCGCCACCAGCCAGCGCGCTCACCTTGAAGAAGGTTCGACGATTGAGAATCGCAGAGGTTGAACTCACAGCGGCTCCTGGTTCATGACTAATGCGGTTACCGGGAAACGCGGTCGCCCGCGCTTGTCGATGCGGCCGACGCCAGATGGATGGCCGCACGAATGCGCACATAAGTGCCGCACCGGCAGAGGTTGCCGCTCATCGCGCGGTCGATGTCGGCGTCATCCGGAGACGGGTTCGTCGCCAGGAGCGCCGCGGCGTTCATGAGCTGACCCGCCTGGCAATACCCGCACTGCGGCACGTCCAGCTCACGCCAGGCTTGCTGAAGCGGGTGCGAGCCGTCCGACGACAGCCCCTCGATGGTGGTGACGGCCGCATTTACGACTGAGATTTTTGTCTGACATGAGCGCACGGCCTTACCGCCGATCAACACGGTGCACGCGCCGCACTGGCCGATGCCGCAGCCGAACTTCGTGCCCTTGAGGCTGAGGACATCGCGCAGCACCCAAAGGAGCGGCGTGTCGTCGGCCACGTCAGCGGTCATGGACCGGCCGTTTACGGTGAGGTTGAATGCCATGATGTGATTCTCCGAACCCTAGCAGCGCGTGTGAAGGTGCGGCTGAGAATTGCCAACCGTCATAATCCCAAATCGAGCCTATCATGTCCACACGGAACGTCGACGTCGCCCACAGGATGCCGAACAATCTTCGTGTCTCGGCGTCTTCGTCTTTGCTTGGTGCCGATCAGCGGGCGGCCCGCGCCTCCTGCAGTTCCCGGAGGAATAAGGCCGCAACAGTCGCAGGCGTATCGCCATCCTGGTCCACGGCAAGGTTCATCCGCCGCATGTGCTCGGCGTCGATCGTCCCTGTTAGCTGACGCAGCGCGGCCACCACGTCAGGTCGCTCGCGCACCAGCCGCGGCCCTGCCAGGATCAGTGCATCGTAGGGGGGGATCGCACCCTGCCCGTCCTCCAGCACCACCAGGTCCAGTGCAGCGATGCGCCCATCGGTGGAAAACGCGCTGATGACATCCACCTGCCCGCCAGCGACCGCCTGATACATCAACGATGAATCCATCGTGCGCTGCGACGCGAACGTCAGCTGGTAGCCGTCCCGGACGGCGATCCACTCCGGCCGTCCGAAGAACTCGTAGTCGCCTCCGATCACCATCTGCCGCGCGTACACCGTCAAGTCGCCGATCCCGCGAATGCCCCTGTCCTTGGCCTGCTGGCGGCGCATCGCAAGCGCATAGGAATTCTCGAACCCGAGCGTACCCGCGACCTCGACGCCGTGCTCCTCGCGAAGAAAGCGGCTCACTTCCCCCAGCACGGCCTCCCGATCGCCGGCCGCAGTCTCACGGCGCATGATCGTCGCCCAGATCGTGCCGGAGTAGTCAACGTAGACGTCGATCTCCTCGGCGACGAGCGCGTCGAACGCGACTGTCGATCCAAGCGACGACACCACTTCGGATGCTGCGCCGGTGGTCTGCGCGACATGTCCCGACAGGATCTCGCTCAGGATGTACTGTTCGGTGAAGGTCTTGGCGCCCACGACGACCCGCCCGGTGTCCCCTGCACGCGCTTCCTGCACCAGCGACACCACGGTGAACGAATAGAGCAATCCGATCGTCGTCAGGACGACTGCCGCCCAGCCTCGTTTCCGCCGGACGATGGATGCACCAAGCCCGCGTACGAGGCCATCCAGGCAAAGCGCGAGGACGGCGGCCGCCACGCACCCCACCAGCACCGCCGTGAGATTACGGGTCTGCAGGCCGCTGAAAATGTAATTGCCAAGGCTGGGTGCACCAACTGGTGTCGAGAGCGTCGCCACGCCAACGGTCAGCACGGTTGACGTGCGAATGCCCGCCAGGATCACTGGCATCGCCAGAGGTAACTCGACGCGACGGAGGCGCTGCACCGGCGTCATGCCCACTCCTCGGGCGGCCTCGACGAGCGCCGGATCGACACCAGCCAGTCCGGTTACCGTGTTGCGGAGGATGGGCAGCACACTGTAGAGCGTGATGCCGATGAAGGCAGGTAAGAACCCGATGCTCTGCACGCCGAGCGCCGCGAGCGTTGGCACCATGATCGCGAGCAACGCTAGGCTGGGAATCGTCTGGATCACACTCGCCGTTCCAACCACGGGCTGATCGAGCCACCGCAGCCGGTGGACCAGTACACCAGCCGGGACGCTGAACGCCGCGCCTAGCAGCAACGCGAACAGCGTGAGCTGCAGATGCGCGGTGAGATAGCCGGGGAGCATCGCAAGCTGTTCGCTCATGCCGGGTTGTCCTCGAGCAGGGCCTCGACCACCCTGGCTTGGCGCGTCGGGGTGTCCATCAAGCGGCGAACGTAGTCATCGGCCGGTGACCGAAGCAGCTCGCCGGGCGTGCCGATCTGCACGAGCCGTCCTTCGTTCATGACCGCGATGCGATCGCCCATCAACAGTGCTTCCACCATGTCGTGCGTCACGAACATGGCAGTGAGGTTAAGTTGCCGCCGAATGCGCAAGAACGACTGCTGCAGTCGATCGCGCGTCAGTGGATCGAGGGCGCCGAACGGCTCGTCCAACAACATGACACTCGGCGATGCCGCGAGTGCTCGGGCTACACCAACGCGTTGCTGTTGTCCGCCCGACAGTTCTGACGGCCGACGGTCGCGGATGAGCCCGGGTGCCAGTTCGACTAGTTCCAGCAGTTCGTCCACACGGCGCTGACTTCGCGCACTTTCCCATCCGAGGAGCGTCAACGTCACCTCGACGTTTTCGGCGATCGTCATGTGCGGAAACAGGCCGATGCGCTGGAACACGTACCCGATGCGGCGCCGCAGTTCGTGCGGATCGATGGTGGCAGTATCCTGCCCGTCGATCGTGATCCGCCCTGCACTCGGCTCGATGAGCCGATTCACCATCTTGAGGGTTGTCGTCTTGCCCGAACCCGAGCCGCCGAGTAGCACCAGCAACTCGCCTGCCTCGACGTGAAGCGAGAGATCGTCCACCGCGACGATATTCGCGTAGCGCTTCGTCACGCCGATAACTTCGATCAACACGGCCCTTTCCGGCAGAACCCGAGCAGTCCACCAGGACCATCTTGCACCGAATGCGCCAGGCGACGCAGCGTGTCCCCGCTACGCGTCGAGCGGCATGGGGACCAATGTTCGCCGGCGACCTGGCTGACGATCGGGAGGTAGATCAATGAATCCGTCAAGTGCGGTAGCGGTCCGGCAATCCGTCAGGCTGCTCTGGGCTCTCCAGCCAGAGCCCTCACGCCAGCACGACGAGCAGATCCTTCGCGTCCACCTGCATCCCAGGCTCGGCCAGCACCTCGGTGACGAGACCGTCCGCGTCCGCGCGGACGGCCGCCTCCATCTTCATGGCCTCGAGCGTGACGAGCGCATCCCCGCGTGACACCTGCTGGCCGCTCCGCGCGGCCACCGTCACGACCTTGCCTGGCATCGGGGCGCCAATATGCTTAGCGTTTCCTGGATCGGCCTTACGCTGCGCCGGACGACGCGGCACCTGCGCAGCGTCAGTCACGCGCACACTGCGCGGCTGGCCGTTCAATTCGAAAAACACGGTGCGCGCGCCGTCGTCGTGCACTTCGCTTACGGCGACGAGCCGCACGATCAGCGTTTTGCCACGCTCGATCTCGACGCTGATCTCCTGTCCAGGGTCCATGCCGTAGAAGAACGCGGGCGTCGGCAGCACACCTACGTCGCCGTGGACCGTACGATCCCGAGAGAAGTCGAGGAACACGCGCGGGTACATCAGGTACGACGCTAGATCGGCATCGCTCACCACGTGGCCGACCAACTCCTCGACCTCGCGGCGCGTGGCTTCAAGATCAACAGGAGGCAAGACCTCGCCGGCCCGTCGATCGAGCGGTGCCTCACCGTTCAGGACCTTGGCCTGGATGCCCCGGGGAAAGCCGCCGAGCGGCTGCCCGATTTCGCCTCTCATCAACTGCACGATCGATGAGGGAAACGCCACCTCGGTCTCCGGTGACTCCACCTGCGAACGTGTCAGGCAACTCGTCACCATCATGATGGCCATGTCACCGACCGCCTTCGACGTGGGTGTCACTTTGACGATGTCACCCAGCATCTCGTTGACATCAGCGTACGCGCGTGCCACATCAGGCCATCGCGCGTCCCCGATGCCGAGCGAACGTGCCTGCTCACGCAGATTCGTGTACTGCCCTCCGGGCATACCGTGTACGTAGACCTCTGAGGCGCCGGAACGAATGTCGCTTTCGAACGCGGCGTAGTTCCGGCGCACCTGCTCCCAGAACGCCGAAATGTCCCGGGTGCTCTCGGGATCGAGCCCGGTGTCGCGATCGCCGTGACGCAGCGCCTCGACAATCGAACCGAGATTCGGCTGTGACGTCAGGCCACTCATCGAGTCCATCGCCACATCGATCGCATCACAACCGGCATCGACCGCCGCCAGCACGCTCGCCGCCGAGATGCCACTCGTGTCGTGCGTGTGGAAGTGCACCGGCAGCCCCACCTCCTCGCGAATCGCCTTCACCAGCGTCGCTGCCGCCCTGGGCCGCGCAAGACCCGCCATGTCCTTGATGCCGATGATGTGCGCACCTGCCCGCTCCAGTTCGCGCGCCATTCGAACGTAGTAGCCGAGGGCGTACTTTTGCTCGGCTGGATCCGACAGGTTGCCCGTGTAACAGATCGCGGCCTCACACAACCGACCGGTCTCCAGCACGGCGTCCATGGCCACGCGCATGTTCGGCAGCCAGTTGAGCGAGTCGAACACACGGAAGAGGTCCACGCCATTGGCGGCGGCCTGTTGCACGAAGTGACGCACGACGTTATCGGGATAGTTCGCGTATCCCACCGCATTGGCGGCGCGAAGCAGCATCTGCAACAACAGGTTCGGCATGTGCTCGCGGAACTGCGCAAGCCGGTACCAAGGATCCTCCCGCAGGAAACGCATGGCCACGTCGAACGTGGCGCCGCCCCAGCACTCCATCGAGAGGAGACTCGGGAGCATCTCGGCGTAGTACGGCGCGATCGCGACCATGTCCGAGGTCCGCAGACGTGTGGCGAGCAGCGACTGGTGCGCGTCGCGCATCGTCGTATCGGTCACCAGCACACGCCGTTCGTCACGCATCCATTGCGCGAAACGCGCCGGTCCAAGTTCGTCGAGCCGCTGCTTGGTTCCAGGCGGAGGCGCGCCGGTCAGTGCGACGCGCGGCATCCGCGCCAGCGCCATGTTCGATGGGCGTACACGGCCCTTTACCTCAGGGTTGCCGTTGACGATGGTCTCACCGAGATAGCGCAGGAGACGGGTCGCGCGGTCACGCTTCCTTGGCCAGTGGAACAACTCCGGCGTGTCGTCGATGAACGTCGTCGTATACGCGCCTGTCCCGAATGCCGGATGCGTGATCACCTGGTCGAGAAAACGCAGGTTTGTCACCACGCCGCGAATTCGAAACTCCCAGAGCGCACGGTGCATCCGGGCGATGGCCTCGCCCGGCGTCGGCGCCCACGCCGTCACCTTCACGAGCAGCGAGTCGTAGGATCGTGAGATCACCGCGCCTGGATACGCCGTCCCGGCATCGAGCCGGATTCCGAAGCCGGCAGGGCTGCGATACGCCGTCAGGCGTCCATAGTCGGGAATGAACCCGTGCTCGGGGTCCTCGGTCGTGATGCGGCACTGCACGGCGTGCGCGCTCATGCGAATGTCGGCCTGAGCCGGCACACCGCTCTCAGGTGTACCGATGGTGGCGCCGGCCGCGATACGAATCTGCGCCTTGACGATGTCGATGCCCGTCACGCACTCGGTCACGGTGTGCTCGACCTGCACCCGTGGATTGACTTCGATGAAGTAGAAGCCTCCTGTGTCCGCATCCTGCAGGAACTCGACGGTACCGGCGTTGAGATACCGCGCCTCCTGGCCGATTCGGAGCGCCGCCTCGCACAGCTCGGTGCGTTGCGCATCGGTCAGGAAGGTGGCCGGAGCGCGCTCCACGACCTTCTGATTACGCCGCTGCACCGTACAGTCGCGCTCGAACAGGTGCACGAGGTTGCCATGGCGATCTCCGAGGAGCTGCACCTCGATGTGCCTCGCGCGCCGCACCAGCTTCTCGAGATACAGCTCGTCATTGCCGAATGCTGCCGTGGCCTCACGTCGAGCGATCGGCAGCAACTCGTCGAGCTGGGTGTCGCTGTCAATGACCCTCATGCCCCGTCCGCCGCCACCCCAACTCGCCTTCAGCATCACCGGGTAGCCGATCTCGCCCGCGAGACGACGGCAGTGCTCAGCGTCGTCCGGCAAGGGAGGCGTCGCCGGCATCACGGGCACGCCGGCCGTGACGGCAAGCGCTCGCGCCGACACCTTGTTGCCCAAGGCACGCATGATCTCAGGGGTCGGCCCCACGAACAGAATGCCGTTCGATGCGCACGCCTCGGCGAACTCCGGGTTTTCAGAGAGAAACCCGTAGCCGGGATGCACAGCATCGGCCCGTGCCTCGCGCGCCACGCGGAGAATGTCGTCGATGTCGAGGTAGGCGCCGACTGGCGGCTTGTCCGCGCCCACCAGATACGCTTCATCCGCCTTCGTGCGATGAAGGGAAAATCGATCGTCCTGCGAGTAGATGGCGATGGTGCGAATGCCAAGCTCGGTGGCCGCCCGCATGACGCGGATGGCAATTTCGCCCCGGTTGGCGATCAGCAGTCGTTCAACGCGCTGAACCATACGCTGAAATCATACTGGGGATGTGTCCCGACACGCGATACCGCGCGCAGTCGAGGGTTCGGGTGACGGGGACGGCTGAGCGGCTGAGCGGCTGAGCGGCTGAGATAGACTGTATCTTCGGCGATCGGAACACTGCCGCATGTCCTGACGCTTGGACCCTAATGGTTACGACTGCTCCAGGCGGCGCGGGCGTCACACGACCGGCGCGCCCAGCCGTGCGCGGACATCGGGTCATCTTCATTGACCTTGCGAGAGCATTCGCCGTGCTTCTCATGGTGCAGGGGCACACGTTCGATGCCCTGCTCGACCCAGCGCGCCGAAGTGGGCTGGCATACGACGCCTGGGTATTTCAGCGCGGACTCACATCCTGTCTGTTCCTGTTGCTCGCCGGATTCGCCTTCACGCTGGCTACCACCAGGCACTGGGACCGCCACCTTCGTCTGTCCAGGGCCTTCGGCACGAGACTCAGACGATTCGGCCTATTCGCGGTGCTCGGCTACGGGCTGCACTTCCCGGTCCGGCACTACGCCGACCTCACGGGCATGGCCGATGAACGGTGGCAATCATTTCTGGCCGTCGACGTGCTTCAGCTCATCGGGTTGTCGCTCATCGGGCTGCAACTCCTAGTGCTGGTCGCGCGCACACCACGCGCGTTCGCGGCGACTGCCCTTGCGAGCTGCGTGGTCATAGTCATCTCGACGCCCCTGGCGCACAGCATCGACTGGTCTAGTCGGATGCCCCCGTTTCTCGGCGCGTACCTCACGCCTGCCACGGGCTCGAACTTCCCTCTGTTACCGTGGAGCGCGTACGTCCTGTTCGGTGCAGCCCTTGGGCATGTGTACAGCCGCTGGGGTGCGCTCCACCTCGCGGCGTTCGCCAATCGGGTCCTGCTCATCGGTGGAGCCGGGATGCTGACGGCGTCTCTCGCAATGAGCCGGCTCCCTTTCGACATCTTCGAGCCAGCCAACGCCTTGACCGCGATCCCGAATCAGTTCCTGGTGCGGGTTGGCTCGGTGCTCCTGCTCCTGGGCATCGTCGCGCACCTCAGCCGGCGAATCGCTACCCTGCCATGGGCATTCGCGGCCCTCGCGCAGGAATCGCTCCTCGTGTACTTCGTCCACCTGTGCATCGTGTACGGGTCCATCTGGAATCCCGGGCTACTCTGGTTCCTTGGCGCGACTCTCGCGCCTGGCCAGATCCTGGCGATCGAGGTGGTGCTGATCGGGGCCATGGTGACGCTCGCGCTGGGCTGGAACTGGTGCAAGCACTCGCACGCCAAGGCCGCACACGTCACGGCCTATGTCGTGCTCACGCTGCTGGCGCTGATACTCATCTAGCCGCCCGGTCCTGCAACCAGCTGGCGCCTCAGGCCACGGTCCACCGCGCCGTTCGCCACACCTCGAAGCGGAAGAACACCAGCACCGTCAGCACCTCGAGGCGACCGATCCACATGGCGAGCATCAGCACCATCTTGCTGACCGGGTGCAGGCCGGCAAAGTTCACCATCGGGCCCACCGTATCGCAAAGGCGAGGCTGGATGGCAACGGTCTTCTCAATAATATGCAACCGGCTTCCTCGCGAGGGCGGTCCGGGTTCGTCGGTTCGGGTAGCATGGCCTGGCAGTCATCACCTACCTCCACGGACCTCGTTCGATCGCTATGCAACCACCCACTGAGGACGCTGAACTAGACGGAAGGCGGGGCCGGCCTGGTGCACCCTATCCCCTCGGCGCAACATGGGACGGCGAGGGTGTCAACTTCGCGTTGTTTTCGGAACATGCGTCACGGGTCGACCTGTGCCTGTTCGATTCGGCTGACTCCCAGGCAGAATCGAGGCGTGTGCTGCTGAGGGAGCAGACCGACATGGTGTGGCACGTCTACGTGCCGGGCCTCGGGCCGGGACAGCTCTACGGGTATCGGGTGCACGGTCCGTACGAACCCACGGCAGGCCACCGCTTCAATCCTGCGAAGGTGGTGCTCGACCCATACGCCAAAGCCATCGGGCGACCGGTCCGCTGGCACGACTCGATGTTCGGCTACCGAGTCGGCGACTCCGCGGAGGATCTCGCGCTCGATGAACGGGACAGCGCGCCGTTCGCGCCGCTGGCCGCCGTCATCGACCCCACCTTCGACTGGCAAGGCGATCGACCGCCGGCGACCTCCTGGCACCGGACCGTCATCTACGAGGCGCACGTCAAGGGACTCACCACGCTGCACCCTGACGTGCCGCCCGCGCTGCGCGGCACGTATGCCGGTGTGGCGGAGGCACCCGTCATCGCGCACCTCACGCAACTCGGCGTCACGGCGATCGAGTTAATGCCCGTCCACCACCGCACGGATGAACCACACCTCCTCAATCGCGGCCTCACCAATTACTGGGGCTACAACACCATCGGATTCTTCGCGCCCGACCTTCGTTTCGCATCCGAGCCTTCAGCGGGCGCCTCCGTCCGGGAGTTCAAGACGATGGTGCGGGCCCTTCACGCAGCTGGCATCGAGGTCATCATCGACGTGGTCTACAACCACACGGCCGAAGGCAACCACCTGGGGCCGACGCTCTCAATGCGCGGCATCGACAACGCGGCCTACTACCGACTGTCAACGGCGGAGCCCCGGTATCACGTCGATTTCACTGGATGCGGCAATACCCTCAATATGCGTCGCGCCCACGTGCTGCAACTCCTCATGGATAGCCTCCGCTACTGGGCCCTCGAAATGCACGTTGACGGGTTCCGCTTCGACCTTGCGAGTGCCCTGGCACGGGGCCTGTTCGAGGTCGACAAGCTGGCCTCGTTCTTCGACGTCATTCACCAGGACCCTGTGATCTCGCAGCTCAAGCTCATCGCCGAGCCCTGGGATGTCAGTGAGGGCGGCTACCAGGTTGGCAACTTCCCCGTGCTGTGGACGGAATGGAATGGCCGCTACCGCGACGCGGTGCGCCGCTTCTGGCGTGGGGACGGCGGTGCAGTGTCCGAGTTCGCCACACGCCTCGCCGGCAGCTCGGATCTCTACGAGCACTCCGGTCGCCGTCCGTACGCCAGCATCAACTTCATCACGTGTCACGACGGCTTCACGCTTGAGGATCTTGTCACCTACGACGGTAAACACAACGAGGCGAACGGCGAACAGAATCGTGACGGAACCGACGACAACCTGAGCTCGAACTACGGCAGCGAGGGTCGCACCGCCGATCCGGAACTGCGCGCGCTACGCGCGCGGCAGAAGCGAAACCTCATGGTCACCCTGTTCCTCTCGCAGGGAGTGCCGATGATCAGCGGCGGCGACGAGATCGGCCGGACGCAGGGCGGCAACAACAACGCCTATTGCCAAGACAACAAGATCAGCTGGACCAACTGGAATCTATCCGACGATCAACGCGCATTCTTCGCGTTCACGTCTCGGTGTGTTCGGCTGATGCACCAGCACCCTGTCCTGCGGCGGCGCCGGTTTTTTCAGGGCGGGCGAATCCGAGACCTGGATGTGCGCGACATCATGTGGCTGACGCCAGACGGCAAGGAGATGACCGATGCGGAGTGGAATGCGCACCACGTGAAGTGCGTGGGCGCACGGCTGGCGGGTGACGGAATCGACGAGGTGGACGACGGAGGTCAGCCGGTTGTCGGCGAAACCCTGTTGTGTCTGCTGAATGCCCATGCCGGCGCCGTCGACTTCCTGCTGCCGGCGTTCGAAGCAGGACTCACGTGGCGCTGCCTGATCGACACGTTTGACGACTCGCGTCAGGACCAGGCATACCAGGCCGGCGTGCCCTTTCGGCTCGGTGACCGCTCCGTCTCGCTGTTCCTGGCCCAGCCCGACCAGGGACTCAGCTAACCCATGGATGCCGCGGTCGTCCGCTGACGTGGTCAGCTAGGATTCTCGCCTGCCCGTCTAGGACGTATCGACACCTTCATGCAGGCGGCTGTGGACGCCGTCGCACTCATCACGCGACGTGGCCAGGCTGCGCACTCCAAGGCCTACGGCATGCAGGATCGCGAGTGGGTGATCCTGCCGCGCCGGGTGCAGACCGCGCGGCCGGTTCATAAGTGCTACAGCACGCCAGGTGTGATTCGAAATCCGGCGTCGGTTTTCTCGCGATACTCGGCGTGACAGGCCTGACACGCGCCGGCCAGTGCGTCACTGGCGACTGCGATCTCCTGAAACGCCTGGGTGTTAATCGCGGTGGTGATGGCTGTGGAAGCCTCCGCGGCCTGCGTGGCGATGTCGGCCGCCTTGTCCACCCCGTTCGCCATCCAGAAGGTCTGCACCTCGCCGAACAGATCGGTCAGTTTCGCGGTGCCGGCGAGTACCGCCTCCCCGTTGCGCGCCTCCAACTCGCTCTGCACAGAGCCGTACGTCGCACCGATCTCCTTCATGGCCGCCACGAAGGCCGCCTCGGACGTGATTGCTCCCGACTGCGCCACGGCGGAGACACTAACGACGACGAAACCACCAACGACTAGCAGCAGAATGCGTTTCATGGCTCTCCTCTGTACGCGGCCCTGGGGCCACTGTCTACCAGTGGCCCCAGGCACCTCCGTTTGTGGTCGCCTCGTGACCCGTCTGTCCGTGCGTCTACTTTTGGTCCTCGAGCCGGATCTACTGACAGGGCTCAAGTCTGGCGGAGCCGTCCTCGTTCCATTCGTCCCGGTAGGCCCGCAGCCGCTCAAACGCCACCGGCACGCCGTGGATCGGGACATGGGTGTCGACGTTAAGTTCTCGCAGACCAATCTCCTCATACAAGGAATCGATCCAGACCAGGTTGAAATTTGGGATGACCCCCGTCTTCATCGAGGCCGGCCAGATGTCCGGTGCCTTACAGCCAGGCCCTGGGTCCATGTTGTACATATCGGCGTCCACCAAGATCCCATGCTCCGGGAAGTGCAAGTAGAGCAAGTGGTCGGCGTGTGCGGCGCCGGGAATGTGATAAATATCCATCGTCTGTGTGGCGTCTTCCACCCGCAGGTGGTCCCCCACACCGACCGTTGGTTGCGGCTCCACCGGGTTCATCGCCAGGTGGTCTGGGCCGCCGGCGAACGGCCGCCGAATGACTTCGTCAAAGTAGTCCTTTGCCGATTCGTGGACCACCAGGCCCAGGCCCTCCGCCACCGCCGTGCGCGCACCGGCGGCATGGTCCGAGTGCGAATGGCTCACGATCATCTTGGTCAATGGTTTGTCCGGAAACAGCTCCCGCGCCTTCTCAATGGCCTGGAGCGCGAGCCCATGGCTGCTCGGCTCGAAGAGCTCCATGTGGTCTTCGAACTCGACCAGCACCATGTTGTACTGGAAGCCCCCCGAGGCCTCGCGTCCGCCGAAGTGGTGGACGCCCGGTGCCAGCTCCGTCACCACGATGGGCTGCTGCGTCCCGCCGCCGGGGAAGAAGCCGCCGCCGAACCCACCTCCGCCGCCGCCGCCGCCCGAGGCCGCCGCTTCCAAAACCTCCGCCGATGCCTCGAGATGGCTCAAATCAGCGCCCAGCGTGTTCGACGCCACCCGAACCTCCCGCTGCAGAATCTCAAACGTCGGGTCAAGGACCGTCCGGATCGTGGTCGGCAGCATCACCCCCTCGACCTCTTCGTAGTCGAGGAAATAGGTGATCTCCGCCGTGTCGCCGATGAGCCCGTTAAAAATCTCCGCCGTCGTCACCGACTGCGGGAGCTTCGTCGCCCGGTCCACTGACAGTGCCAGGGTGAGGCCCTGCGCCGTCGTCACGTCCACACGGTCGACATCCCCGTCGGGCACCAGCGGGCCAATCGTCGCGCCTTCCTCCAGTGCCGCCCGGATGATTGTCAACGGGTGCCGCAGGAACTCTGTTTGCAGTGCCGCCGCGTTGCCGCCGGCCCGCTGGGTCCCATCGGTGCTCACCCTATACGGCGCGTCGCCGTCGATCCCGTTATGCACCGAGCCGCCGTCAAATAGCGGCAGCACAAAGGGGAACCGGCGCTCCGTACGGTACTGCTCTTTCATCCGGTGCTGAGCGAGATCCATTTCACGCGTGTAGTCTAGGACGGCGCTGGGATGGATCGCCCCGGCCGCGCCCATGTTCTGGCCAAAATTCCCCATCGTCCCCTCGCCTTCGATGGTGAGCGTCTCGACCGCCATGATGGTATTCAGACCGCCGAGTGCGTCCACGGCGTCATTGACCAGCTCGATCTCGGGTGGACCCGAGGCGCACGCACTGATGGAGAGGGCCGCCACAATCGTGAGTGTTTTCTTGTACACGTAAACATCCTTTCACTCTGGCACGACACACCGCACCATGGGCATTCAATATCTTATACATCTGTGGCGTTCTTGCAATCGCCGAAGTGTCAGTGGATGAGCCGGACCCAACCGATCGGAAAAGTTGATAAGGACT
>Ga0302135_10000400_pt1 | contig 26500 bp, 22 predicted proteins | sample CBN3_surface_MG_FD_203119 | JGI IMG/M metagenome (GOLD analysis project Ga0302135, IMG submission 203119) | Marine microbial communities from Western Arctic Ocean, Canada - CBN3_32.1 | ecosystem: Environmental > Aquatic > Marine > Oceanic | place: Canada: Western Arctic Ocean | collected...
GAACGCCAAACCGATGGCGACAAGCCAAACCTTACCCGGGTACCCGAACCCCGCCGCTCTGGCCGCATGGTGCTCGTCGTCGCATTACTCCTTGTCGTGAACCTGCTCGTCATCACGGGCTGGTTGGTCTACGACAACCGCGACACGCCACCTGCCGTACAGATCAACCCGGGCGCTCAGCAAAGCTCACCGCCAATCCAGCGCGCAGGGGCCGTGTCGCAACCGTCCCTGGAAGCCACATCCGATAACATCGCACAGCCATTCACCGCAACGCAGCAAGCCGTTGCGAGGGGATCGGTGGATGCTGCCGCGTCGGACAGCACAACGACCCGTACAGATCGCACGGCAACTCCGCCAGATGCCGGGGCCGTGGTCGCGATCAAACGAGGAAGGATCGGTGAACTACCAGCGTCTATCCAGAAGCGCGTTCCAGACATGACGTTCTCGAGCCACATCTTTGCCGACCAACCCAGCTTGCGAATGGTGAACATCAACGGGCGCAACATGCGTGAGGGCGACGTCGTTGCCCCGGGTCTGAAGCTAGTAGAGATTACCGAAGACGGCGCTGCATTCGGCTTTCTGCACTATCAGTTTGAAATGAGCGTGGTACGGGACTGGGCTTACTAACGGGTTGCCCAGACTTATCAGAGTCGCCGGCCCAAGGCCGGTAGAAATCGCCCACCCGTCCCCGGTGTTAGCTCTGCCCTGCATCGCAACTGGACGCCAGCCCCGCCAGTCCGGGAAATGACATAACGACAAACACGATTTGGGCGACGCTATTGCGGCGCAGCCGCTATTCCGGCGCGTCCGCTGCGTCGGCGGACTGCAGATCCTGGATCTCGCGCCGCATCTCGACCAACTGCTGAGCAAGGCGCCCGCGGTGCTTGTCGATGCCTTCGATCGCCTCGCTCGTTTCACTCATTTGCCGGGTGATGACACCGATGTTGCGTTTGTTGGCACCGACCTCGATCGCCTGACTCTGGACCTGCCCGCGCATCACAGCCACTTGCGCGACCATCTCCCCGGTCTCGTCTGTCAATGTCTGGCGGACATCCACCATGTCCGTGGTCATCTGGCCGAACCGCCGGGTGTATTCAGCAATGTTCACTTCCATTGCCTTGACCCGTCCGTCAGCCGACGCGACCGTCTTGTTCTGCGCGCCAATCGCCGCTTCATTAGCCTTGATCCATTGTCTGTTGCGTTTGTTCGAGACGTCCCACAACTTGCGAATCTCCGACAGATTTGCCTCGATGCTCGATTTCATGGATAGGAACGAACTGGACGACTCAGAACCCGCCAGGGCAAGCCGCTGGTCAAGTTCTCTGATGCTCTCCTGACTCTTCTCAAGCAAACGGTTCGACTGGTCGAGATTCTCCTGGACCTCAAAGAGGGTGTAGCCGCCGACGCCCATCATGATTGCCATCAGAACGATCACGAACACCAGCATGCCATTGAAATTGCTCTGCTTCGGCGCGTCGACGCGCCGACTCGCCCGATAAGACGCGACTTCGTCCTGGGCCGGCTTGATGCTGGGGATCAGGCTGTCCTTCTTGTCACTCACAACTGGTCACTCACAACTGTCGCTCACGACTGTCACTCACGTTTTGCTGATTCACGTTTTCTGACTCACCTTCCTGGCCCACCTTCCACAGACTCACTTTCCAGACTCACATGCCAGCTTCTCTTGCCAGAGTTGCCCGCCGGGCTTTCTAACGACTCATTTAGCGCCCCATGAAGCCAGATGAGCGGCGGCGCCGGTGATTTCTGATTGCTTAACCGCAGTGTTGTTCTTAGAGTGCCTCTTTCCCCGTTTCTGCATCGCTGTGCCTGTCGGAACACGCTTGTTTAAAAAATATGGTTTCACTCGCACTCTCAGAGTTATCATCATGATAACATTGAACTTTTTTAAACTCTACACGCGAATATCCTGGACATGTCCTGGTAACCCGGCGCAGCATCGGAACGCTCGATCATCAAAGATCTCGGCTACCGCGATGACCATCGCAGTGCTGATTGCGGCATCACAACCCATGGCAGCGGAACCGCTGCAGGATACACCCGCGACGACCAATGCGCGCAAAGCGCCTGCGGCGAATAAAGCGCCAGCGCCGATGAATGAAGCGCCTGCGGCGAATAAAGAGTCTGCGGCGGGTACTGATAAAGAGTCTGCGGCGGATACTGATAAAGAGTTTGCGGTCATCGGAGCACCCGTGTCTGATGAGGGGACTGCCGTCGTGGCGGCCCCGCGCGTGCGCACGGACCGGGACCCGAATGCTGAGGAACTCGCGGACAAGATGAGTGCGGGTGCGAGCAGGCCCGAAAAGAAGGCACCAAAGAAGGACGTAAAGAAGGAGATAGAAGCGGAGAAAAACAAAAGCGTCAGACGCCGCAGTTCGCGCCGCCGCTACCAATCTGGCTGGGAGATCTACTCCCAAGTCGATCTCTTTGCTTTCAGCGAGACCATAGCCGTCGACAAGTTCGTCAACAAGTTCGATGCAAACCTCGAAGGCGGTGACACCGCATTCACTCACAACCTCATCGAAGCGGGCGTAAAGTGGCGCGGGCTCAAACTCGCGTACGTTCACCGCTTCGACTACGTCACACGCTTCACCGAAGACACCGCGCGCTTCCACCATAGCGAGAAAAATCAGATCGCCATCGACCAGCGGCGGGTCTTCGACCTGCTTCTATCCGTCGAACGGATTCAGGCGAAGGGCATTAAGGTTGGCTACGAGACCCGTCTCTTTCGCAATTTCTCAGTCAGCGCGGACGTCTCCTGGTACGACGACATCTCTCAACTGCAATCCGGCAGCGCAGCCGCAATTGGCAATCCAGATCCCATCACACCTGAGATCATGGCCGAGATCGATGCACTCGCCGACACGGTCGACCTCGATGACCGTGACATCTCCGCGTTGAACGACATCCTGCGAGATGTCACGGGCAATCTGCATATTGACTACGCGTATGACGAACCGAAGTTCAACGAGCGGTTCTACCGGGAACCCGTCATCATCGGCGACCCCAATCCCGTGTTGACCGGCGTCGATTTCAGCGCGCCGGCAGGCGAAGGCTATGCAGTCGATATCGGCATCGCTTATAGCCCAACCGAGTGGCTCGATCTCCGACTCAAGCTCTACGATGTCGTCAACGAGTTCACCTGGGATAACGCTCCGGTCACTACCGTGTCGTTTGATGTCACCGCTCTCAAGACTGACCTGATACAGATGATCCAGGACTTCGCCAATGGCGGCGCGGTTGCACCCAACGACCTGGTCGCCCGCAATCTTGTGGTCGATATTCGCAACCAGGCTTACACCCAGGAGCTTCTGACCCGGACCCACTTATCCGCCACCTGGCATCTGCCACCGTCGATCAACCTCGCGGGCTGGAAACCACACCTTGCCATCGTCGGCGAATACTACGACACGGGCGTCCACGAATTTCCCCGCCTTGGGTTCGCTGTCGACGGCCTTGAGCTTGCGTACGACTTCGGCGGCAAAGCCTACACACTGACGTATCGCGGCGATTATCTATACGCCCAGTTGATCGCTGACACGCTGGACACAAAGAACGCCCGAACCTTCGGCGTTGGCATCGGCATCAACATCGCATGGTAACGTCGTCGCCTTCCTGACCCTGCAGCACCGCGAGGCAAGATCGCCAACGGGTAAGGGCAGCGCCCGCGGCAGAAACTCGTTCCCCAGCCCCAATCAAGATCACGTCTGACGATGGCTGACTACGACCTTGCTGTCATTGGCGGCGGCATCAACGGTGCCGCCATCGCGCGCGACGCGGCCGGGCGTGGTCTTCGAGTGGCCCTCATCGAACAGAACGATCTGGCGAGCGCCACTTCGTCCGCCAGTACCAAGCTGATTCATGGTGGCCTGCGTTATCTTGAGACCGGGAAGCTGCGCCTGGTTCGCGAGTCACTGCAAGAGCGCAGTCTGCTGCTCAAACTTGCGCCCCACATTGTGACACCACTCGACTTCGTGCTGCCGCACGCTGACACCGGCAGGCCGCGCTTCATCGTTCGTATTGGACTCGCTCTGTACGACCTGCTCGCGGGTCGTACACAACTGCCATCGTCTCGCGCCATCCGACTCGACACGCCTGAACTCAACCCACGCCTGCGTCACGGCTTCCGGTACAGCGACGCCCGGGTCGACGATTCGCGACTCGTCATTCTCAACGCGGTCGCGGCGGCGGAACTCGGCGCTGACGTGCTCACTCGCACTCGCTGCTCAGCCCTGGCCGTCGATGCGGGCTCCTGGCATCTCGACCTTGCGGCCGGTAACGACCGGCGACACATCACGGCCCGGGGCGTCGTCAACGCCACTGGCCCATGGGCGACCGAACTGCTCACCGCGGCGAATATACAAGGTGCGCGACACAGGCTGCGTCTCGTCAAGGGTAGTCACATAGTCGTCCGCCGCCTGTACGAAGCGGACCACGCATTTTTGTTTCAGAATCTCGACGGGCGCGTCGTCTTCACGATTCCCTACACACGGGACTTCACACTGATCGGTACGACTGAAGTCGACTATGAAGGCGACCTCGCCCAACTCGCGGCGACACCGGACGAGGTCGAATACCTGTGCAGCGCCGTCAGCCTTTACATGTTGACCCCGGTGAAACCGGATCAGGTGGTGTGGTCGTACGCAGGCGTACGTCCGCTGCTGGACGACGGCGCGAACGCGGGCACGCGGGTCACGCGCGAGTACAAGCTTGATCTCGATACCGCTGCCGGGGCCCCGATGCTCACCGTGTTCGGGGGCAAGATCACGACGTACCGACACCTCGCCGAGGAATGTATGACGCTACTCGCGCCACATCTCGGCGTTAGTGCGGACTGGACGCACACAGTGCCGTTACCTGGCGGCGATGTGCCCGATGGTGACGTGGACGCATACGTTCTTTCCTGTCACACAACGTGGCCGTGGCTGCCCCTACCCTTGCTCCGCCGCTTCATTAGTGCGTATGGGACAAGGATTAGAGCGTTGATCGGTGAATGTACAACCGTGGCTGATCTTGGGCGGCGCTTTGCAAACGGACTCTACGAACGTGAGTTGTGCTACCTGCGTGACGTTGAATGGGCGCGCGGCAGCGAGGACGTCCTTTGGCGGTGTACCCGACTGGGGCTCGAAGCATCCGCCATGGAACAGCAGGAAATCGAGCACTGGTTCATCACGCATCCGCCATCGGCTTGACCCGAGCATGGCATTTTAGTCAGGTCCAGATCGTTAGGATGAATGGTGGAGAGATCCCCGTTATGTTCTTTCTTTTCTTTCGGCTTCGAGGCGGCTTCTAAGCGTGGGTGCGTGGTGAGTAATCGTCCATCCGTTCTGCTGGCACAAAAAAAGCCCCGCTTAGCGGGGCTTTTCCTGACACTCTAGTCCGACACTCTAGTCCGACACTCTAGTCCGACATTCCTCCTGACACTCTGACAACTCTGTCTGAGAGGTTTGCTCGGAAGCGATGCCGTCTTGAGGGCAGACGCGCGGATGATTTACATCATGCCGCCCATGCCGCCCATGCCACCGTCCATGCCACCTGGCATTGCCGGTGCAGCAGGCGAGTCATCAACCTCTTCAGTGACCATGCATTCGGTCGTGATCATCAGACCAGCCACACTCGCGGCGGCCTGAAGAGCCGTTCGAGTCACTTTGGCAGGATCCGGCAGACCCATCTTGATCATGTCACCGTACTCGCCGGTCGCAGCGTTGTAGCCCTGGCTACCGGTCATGCCCTTGATCTTGTCGAGAACGACGGAGCCTTCTGCGCCAGCATTGCCGACGATCTGGCGCAACGGCGATTCCATTGCCTTGCGGCAAAGGTTGATCCCGACATTCTGGTCCTCGTTGTCGCCCGTCAGGCCTTCAATGGCCTGCAATGCACGAACGAGCGCGACGCCGCCGCCAGCGACGATGCCTTCTTCAACCGCAGCACGGGTGGAGTGCAACGCGTCTTCAACTCGCGCTTTTTTCTCCTTCATCTCAACTTCCGTGGCAGCACCGACCTTGATCACGGCAACACCACCAGCCAGTTTGGCAACGCGTTCCTGGAGCTTTTCGCGATCGTAGTCAGACGACGTCTCTTCGATCTGTGTACGGATCTGACCTACCCGACCTTCGATCTCGTCGGACTTGCCGGCGCCGTCAACGATCGTGGTCGCTTCTTTCGTGAGGCTGACGCGCTTGGCCCGGCCGAGATCGTCGATGGTTGCGCCCTCAAGCGACAGTCCCACTTCCTCGGAAATCACGGTGCCACCGGTGAGGATCGCGATGTCCTGCAGCATTTCCTTGCGGCGGTCACCAAAGCCAGGTGCCTTGGCAGCCGAGACCTTGACGATTCCACGCATGTTGTTGACAACAAGAGTCGCGAGCGCTTCGCCTTCGACATCTTCAGCAATTACAACGAGCGGCTTGCCCGCTTTGGCAACCGCTTCAAGAACCGGCAGCATTTCGCGGATATTGGAGATCTTCTTGTCGTGCAGCAGGATGAAAGGATCTTCCATCTCGGCACTCATGCTCTCCTGATTATTGATGAAGTAAGGCGAGAGGTAGCCGCGGTCGAACTGCATGCCTTCAACCACGTCGAGTTCGTTCTCAAGGCCGCTGCCTTCTTCAACCGTGATCACACCTTCTTTACCGACCTTGTCCATCGCCTCGGCAATGATGTCGCCAACGTGCGTGTCGCTGTTAGCAGAAACACTGCCGACCTGTGCGATGGTCGTGCTGTCGTTGCAGGGCACAGCCAGTTTCTCAACTTCTGCGACGGCGGCGATAACGGCCTTGTCGATGCCGCGCTTGAGATCCATCGGATTCATGCCGGCGGCGACGGCTTTTAAGCCTTCATTGAGGATGGATTGTGCGAGCACTGTCGCCGTGGTGGTGCCGTCACCCGCTACATCAGACGTCTGGGAAGCAACTTCCTTCAGCATCTGTGCGCCCATGTTCTCAAACTTGTCTTTGAGTTCGATCTCTTTGGCGACGGAAACGCCGTCTTTGGTCACTGTCGGCGCGCCGAATGACTTGTCGAGGACGACGTTACGTCCCTTGGGGCCGAGCGTTACTCGTACGGCGTCGGCGAGTATGTTGACGCCAGCCAGCATGCGCTGACGGGCGGAATCGCCAAATTTAACGTCTTTAGCTGTCATGATTTTGTCCTGTTAGGAATCGTTGTTACGAAGCATCGAAAACCACGGAAGGAAGCCGTCGTCTCCAAATGTGTGGTTGTCGGGCTATCCCTTTTCTTGCGATCAGGTGTTACTCGACCACACCGAAGACTTCGCTCTCACTCATGATGAGCAGTTCTTCACCTTCAAGCTTTACGGTGCTGCCTGCGTACTGGCCGAACAGAATCTTGTCGCCAGCTTTCAGATCGATCTGTTGCACAGAACCGTTATCCAGTTTTTTGCCGGGTCCAACCGCGAGTACTTCACCTTGTGAGGGCTTTTCAGTCGCGGAATCCGGGATGACGATGCCACCTGCGGACTTAGTCTCCTCTTCCGTGCGGCGGACCACCACGCGATCTTGTAATGGACGGATATTCATTTGAAATCTCCAGTTTCCTGATAGTTTTTGAAGCCACCTCCGTTGCACTCGACCGCCGCGTGCAGAAGCCAAACCCCCCAAGCTCTTTGCCAAGAGCACTCTTCTTGCGAAAAGCTCTCTTGCGAAGCTCCATTGGGAAAGCCAAAGCGCGCCGTCTTCGGGACGAGTCTCAAAACAGAGTTAGCACTCTATTTGAAGGAGTGCCAATTCTATGCATCGCGAACCCGTAGTCAACACGCAGACCCCAGAAAAACGCAGGTTATGGCAAATAAAGTGCCCTGGTTGGAAATTCGCACGTTGATCCGCCAAAGAATACGCTCTCGCGCACGCTGTACCGCACGAGCCGCTACAATCGGGCCATGACCGCAAATCAGGAAGATGCCTTCGAGGTCCTTGTATGGCAGTGGATCAATGCGATCCCGACCGGCTGCGTTGCGACCTATGGACAAATCGCTGTTCTTTGCGGCATGCCGAGGCGAGCACGGATGGTGGGTCGGGTGCTCGCGAAGCTGCCACCTGACACGCGACTGCCGTGGCATCGGGTGATCAACAGCCAGGGCCGCATCTCTAATCCCAACCCCGCGCGTCAGCTCGAACGGCTTGCGGCCGAGGGTACGCTGATGATCAATGGACGAGTCAGGCTGGCGACCTATCAGTGGACGCCGTGACGCGCGCCCGATGCATAAGGACCACGACGAGAACGATCGCGGGTACGCCCATCGCCGCCGCGACTACGAAGAATGTCGCGTAGCCCTCGCTGTCCACCACCAGACCGCTGAAACCACTGACAAACTTCCCTGGCAGGGTCATGAGCGAACTGAAAAGCGCGTACTGGGTCGCCGTGTATGCCCGGTTCGTCAAGCTGGACAGATACGCGACAAACGCCGTCGCAGCGAAGCCTCCACTCAAATTGTCCGCGCTGATGACGAGCGCCAGCCACCTGAGGTCCGCATCGACCACAGCGAGCAGCGCAAACAGCAGATTCGTTGCAGCCACCGCGACCGCGCCAGCCAGCAGTGGACTGAGAATCCCCCAGCGCACGACAGCAAGGCCGCAAATGAACGACCCCGCGATCGACATGAAAAACCCGAATGCCTTCGCCACGCCGGCGATTTCGGTCTTCGTAAAACCGAGGTCCAGATAAAAGGGATTTGCCATCACCCCCATCGAGATGTCGCTCAACCGGAACACCGCAATAAAGAGCAGAACAACAATGGCGAACCGGCCGTTTCGCTGAAAGAAATCGACAAACGGAAAGACCATCGCCCCGACAAACCATGTGGCAAGTTCGCGCGCCCTGCCCCGCATGTGCGGCAACACCCGATCCATGGATGCCGACTCCACCTCAAGACTCTGGTTAACCCCAACGCTGTCATGTCGTGGCGGTTCGGCAACGAACAGGACGGCCACGACCGCAACCAGCATCAGCGCCGCCATGATGAGGTAGCTGACGTTCCAATTGACCAGATCCGCCAGAAACAACGCGCCTGCACCCGCAGCGAGAAGGGCTACGCGGTAGCCAAAGATGTAACTCGCAGACATGGCCCCCTGGTATTCGTCCGCCATCGCCTCGATGCGAAAAGCATCGATCGCAATGTCCTGGGTCGCAGACGAAAAGGCGACAATCAGCGCAAGTATGGCAACCGCGACAAGATTGTCCGCTGGTGCGACCATCGACATGCCAACGAGGCCAAGCATGACACCGCCTTGCCCGAGCAACATCCAGCCCCGCCGCTGCCCAAACCTATCCGTCAACCCGCGCAGGCGCATTCGATCGACAACCGGTGCCCACAGCACCTTGATCGAATACATGAGCCCGATCCAGGCAAAGAACCCGATCGCAGACCTCGATAAGCCCACATCCCTCAGCCAGGCCGTGAGCGTGGAGAAGACCAGCAGGTACGGCAAACCGCCACCAAAGCCCAGGAAGGCCATCGCGATGACCTCACGCCGCGAATAGACGGTCAGGACTTCACGCCAGGAAAAGTCCTTTGAGCCTTCCATCAGCGGCGGCGGCGCCCGGCGTTAACCCCGCTCAATCCCGGAAATTCTCAAACTGCAGCGGGATGTCAATGTCATCGCTCTCCCGCAGCGCTGCGATCATGCGTTGCAGATCGTCGCGCTTCTTGCCGGTGATCCGGACCTTCTCGCCCTGCACCTGCGCCTGCATCTTCGATTTGTCGTCCTTGACCATTTTCACGATCTTTTTGGCCAGGGCTTTGTCGATTCCCTGTCTGATCAGGATGACCTGCCCAACCAGCTTGCCTGACGCAGAGGCATCAAGCTCCTCAAGTGCACGCGTATCGACTTTGCGATTGACGAGCTTTGACTTGAGTACATCGAACATCTGCCCCAACTGAAAGTCCGCTTCTGCGGTCATCTTCACCTGATCTTCCAGCCGTTCAAAGGACGCATCGACGCCCTTGAAGTCGAACCGCGTGCCGATCTCACGGTTGGCCTGATCGACTGCGTTGTGCACTTCCTGCAGGTCTACCTCCGAAACCACATCAAACGTTGGCATGAACATGCTCCTCGACAATTTCTGCTAGGATCAGAGGATAGCTTATCGCTACTCACCGATCAGCCAGCTGGAAACGGAGCGCAATGTTCGACCTACCTGTCGCCTTCGTGACTCCCGACAAATCCGTGTTCGAAGCGCTGCAACCTGCCTTCACGAAGCACCGTTTTTGCAGCAACGCCGTAGAAGCACTGCTGGCACTCGAAGACAACCCGGTTCACCTGCTCATCGCCGACGAGTCGCTCAGCGACATGTCCGGCGTCGAACTTGCCGAGGCCGTGAAAGAGGTCGACGAGGAGCGGGGTCACCACACGTTTATCATCCTGATCTCGGGAGACGAGCCGTCGGCCGAGACCCTTGAGGGACTTCAATCCTGTGTCGACGCGACCCTCACACGCAGCCAACTCGACATCTTGTTGCTGTCGCAGGCGATCGCTGGCATGCGACTTGCCGAGTTACTCAACCAGACCATCAGCAACAACCGACTGCTTGAGGCCCGCTGTGCCGAGTTAGAGGAAGGCCAGCTTCTGGATCCGGACACAGGTCTCGGCAACCGCCGCTTCGCCGAGCAGACACTGGCTGATACCATTCGCCAGGTAGAGTCCCGAGGCGGTGCCGTTTGTTTCTTGCTACTCGGCGTCGGCAACTACTCGCAGGTGCTGGAGATGTACGACCAGCAGATCGCCCGCGAACTCGTGCTGGCACTTGCCCAACGGATACAGAGTCTCGTGCGGCCACTGGACGTTGTGACCTACTTCAGCCCCGGCAATTTTGCGCTCATCTTCAACCAACCCTCGATCGATCAGTGTACGGCAGAGTGCTATCTGCGAATCTTTGATGGGGTCCGGCTCAAGAGCTACCAGACCTCCATCGGTTTCATGCAGGCGAGTGTTGGCATCAGCATCTGCGCGAGCGAAGGCCACGCCGGGGCCCCCAGCCCGGACAAGATCGTGCAGGTCGCGCTCGACAACCTCGACGCTGCCTACAGACAGGACCAGATCGTGGTGAAACATCTGAGCGAGCGACTCTGACTTGCCGCGGCTGTCACGCATCTATACTCGCACCGGTGACGACGGCACCACGGGACTCGGCGACGGCAGCCGCACGCCGAAAGACAGTCCTCGCGTCGAGACAATTGGCGACCTCGACGAACTGAACAGTGTGGTCGGTCTCGTCATCGAGCGCGCCCAAACGGTCGACCTGGGTACAACGGTGCATTTTCTACGCTGGTGCCAGCATCGCATCTTTGACCTTGGCGGTGAGATCTCGATTCCCGGTCACACCATTGTCAACGATACCCATGTGACGGCTGTCGAGACCGAACTCGACCGGATAAACGCAGAGCTGCCACCACTCGCAAACTTCATCCTTCCTGGCGGCTCCGAGTTGATCGCGACCATTCATATCGCGCGCAGTACATGCCGCCGCGCTGAACGCCGCATCGTTGCGCTCACCCGTTCCTCCACAGACCATCGAGCCGGACTCGGCTTTATCAACCGCCTGTCTGATTACCTCTTCGTGCTCGGACGCTATGTCGCCGCCCAGACCGGGGTCGATGAAGTGCTCTGGGAACAGGACTCGGGGCCCTGACGAATCCGCAGCCGCATCGCCCGTGCCGCCCCCCCTGCTAACTCATTTCGGCCGGTATCAGAATCAGGATCAGAGCAGCATTCTCGCCGGCTCGCGCAACACACCGGCAAGGTATGTCGTGAAACGGGCAGCTTCTGCGCCGTCAAGGGCCCGGTGATCGTAGGACAGGGACAGGGGCAGGATTGTCCGGGGCTGAACGACATCACCAACGTAAACCGGCTTCACGCTTGTCCTTGAAACGCCAAGGATAGCGACCTCCGGGGCATTGACGATCGGCGTGAACGCCGTGCCGCCGATCCCACCCAGACTGGAGATGGTAAAACTCGCGCCCTGCAGATCATCGATCGCCAGCTCTCGATTCCGCGCCCTGGCCGCAAGCTCTGCGCTTTCGCGCGCGAGTTCATCAACGCCCTTTCGTGCGACGTCCTTAACGACCGGCACCACAAGACCATCATCGGTGTCGACGGCGATGCCGATGTTGCAGTAGCGTTTCAGAATCAGATTCTCGACTGCGGCGTCAAGCGAACTGTTGAACCGGGGAAACGCCTGCAGTGTCGCTGCAACCGCCCGCATCAGAAACGCCAGGGGCGTGACCTTCAAACCCGCCACCGCCCGTTCCTCGTTGAGTCGACGCCGAAACTGCTCAAGATCGGTGATGTCGGCATCATCAAACTGCGTCACGTGCGGAATGTTCAGCCAGCTTCGGTGCAGGTTCCGGGCACTCGCCCGGCGAACGCGCGAGAGTGCAATCACCTCGATCTCGCCGAAGCGTGAAAAGTCCTGTTCCGGCACGGCCGGGATCCCGGACCCCGTGGCTGTAGATGTCGCGGGTGCCGCCAGCCTTGCTTTGACGTACGCGCGGATATCCTCTTTCAGCACACGACCCTTCCGGCCGGTCCCTTTGACCGCCGTCAAATCCACGCCATATTCGCGCGCTTCCTTGCGAACCGCCGGCCCCGCATAGACCGTCGCGGCTTCGGAATCTCCCGGCGCCCGCGAGGCGTCGAGCGCAGGTGAGGGACGTGCGATCTCCGCCGGGACCATCTTCTCAACAGGCGCGGCCGCCTGAGGCGCGGCCGCTGCCTTCGCCACAATTGACATCAACAGGTCACCGGTTTCGACGACCTGCTCCAGCGCCACATGCACAGATGCGACGACACCATCGACCGGCGACGGAATCTCCATGCTCGCCTTGTCACTTTCAAGAACGACGAGAGAGCCTTCGACCTCAACCCGGTCACCGACCCCGACCAGCAGTTCGATCACCTGCACGTCGGTGGCTTCACCAACATCCGGGACGGGCACATCGACCGTCACTGAGCCTCCAGCGGTCTCCGCTTCTTCTTCTGCTTCCTGAGACGACCCTGGTCCGCGGACACCCGGTGCTACGGTCGAAACCGCCCGCGGATCGGCCTCTGTTTCATGCCGAACACCGCCCTGACCCTCGTTCGGCGGGGCTTGCGCTGCGGCAGCGCTGCCGCCCTGCGCCTTCACACCAGCCTCTGCGCGCGCCTGCATCTCAACGATGAGGTCACCTTCGACCACCGTGTCGCCCTGGGCGACTGCGATCGAGACGATGGTGCCCGCGAACGGCGCCGGTATCTCCATACTCGCCTTGTCGGACTCGAGCACGACGAGCGACGCATCGCTCGCAACCTCATCGCCGACAGCAACCAGAATCTCTATGACTTCGACGTTCTCCGCCTCGCCAACGTCCGGCACAGAGACCTCTGTCAGCTTCCCGGTCACGTCCGGCCACCCGTCACCCCAGCGGTGGCGGCACGAACTCTCACGGCACACGGCACATGCCCGGGATTAGTGCTCACAGCGTTGCCGGGTCCGGCTTGTCGACATCGATTTTAAGGAGGTCGATGGCACGCTCAACCTCGCCCGCGTCCAGCAGGTTCTCGTCAACCATCGCGCTGAGAGCCGTCACAGCAATGTAGTTTCGGTCGACCTCAAAGAATCGGCGGAGCTTCCCGCGGGTGTCGCTGCGACCAAAACCGTCCGTTCCCAACACCCGGTATTGGCGCGGAACAAACGGCCGGATCTGATCCGCGTAGGTCTTCATATAATCTGTTGCCGCGATGACCGGTCCACGCGTGTCAGCCAGGCAATCCTCGACATAGCTGACCCGGGGCGTCTCGGCCGGATGCAGCATGTTCCAGCGCTCGACGCTAAGCCCCTCTCGGCGCAACTCGTTGAAGCTCGTAGCACTCCAGATATCGGCATCGACGTCGAATTCCGCCTTGAGAATGTCGGCGGCAGCAAGCACCTCGCGCAATATCGTTCCTGAGCCCATCAACTGCACCACACGTTTACTCTTGGGTGTGCTGTTGCTTGCCAGCAGATAGAGTCCCTTGATGATGCCCTCCTCTGATCCGGGGGGCAGCGGTGGCTGAACGTAGTTCTCGTTCATGACGGTGATGTAGTAATAACAGGGCTTCATCAGCTCGAACATCTCGCGCAAGCCGTGTTGAATAATGACGGCCAATTCGTACGCGTAGGTAGGATCGTACGAGACACAGTTGGGTACTGTGGAGGCAAGGACGTGACTGTGGCCGTCCTGGTGCTGAAGACCCTCGCCGTTCAGGGTCGTGCGGCCACTCGTGCCACCCAGCAGGAAGCCCCGTGCCTGCAAATCGCCAGCGGCCCAGCAAAGATCGCCGATCCGCTGGAAGCCGAACATGGAGTAGAAAACGTAGAACGGCACGAGGGGACAGTCGTTGTGACTCCACGAGGTCGCTGCGGCGAGCCACGCCGCGAAGGCACCGCCTTCGTTGATACCTTCTTCCATGACCTGACCCTTCTCATCCTCACGGTAGAACATGAGCTGATCAGAATCGGTCGGTTGGTATAACTGCCCCACCGACGAGTAGATGCCAAGTTGTCGGAACATACCTTCCATGCCGAACGTCCGCGCTTCATCCGGAACGATCGGCACGATCCGCTCACCGATGTTCGGATCTTTGATGAGCGTTGACAGGATCCGTACAAATGACATCGTTGTCGACACTTCGCGATCCGCCGTTCCGGCAAGATGGGTTGAAAGGTCTTCAAGCCCTGGCACGCGAAGTGGGGCCAAATCGTTTCGCCGTTGCGGTAACGGCCCGCCGAGCGCCGCTCGACGTTCGCGCAGATACACCATTTCCGGACTATCAGCCGGCGGTCGATAATACGGCACCGTCTCCACATCGCCATCAGACAACGGAATATCAAAGCGGTCTCGGAAACTCCGCAATGCCCCCACATCAAGCTTCTTCACCGAATGGGTGTAATTCTGCGCCTCACCCGCAAGCCCGAGACCATAACCTTTCACTGTCTTGGCAAGAATGACCGTCGGCTGGCCCTCGTGCTTTACCGCGGCCGCATACGCCGCATAAACCTTGTATGGATCATGACCCCCGCGGTTCAGGCGGAAGATCTGTTCATCTGTCAGGTCTTCCACCATGCTCGCGAGTTCAGGGTACTTGCCGAAGAAGTGTTCGCGCGTATATTCGCCGCCTCGACTTTTGTAGTTCTGGTAATCGCCATCGAGCGCCTCGTCCATCCGTCGCTGCAGCAAACCCAGGCGGTCCTTTTCGAACAATGCATCCCACTGCCGGCCCCAAATCACTTTAATGACATTCCAGCCCGCACCGCGAAAAACACCTTCGAGCTCCTGAATGATCTTGCCGTTACCACGGACCGGCCCATCGAGACGCTGGAGGTTGCAATTGATAACGAAGATCAGATTGTCCAGCCCCTCGCGCCCCGCGAGCGAAATCGCGCCTTGCGATTCCGGCTCGTCCATTTCGCCATCACCCGCGAAGCACCACACCTTCCGGTCAGACGGGTCAGAGAGACCGCGAGATCCGAGGTACTTCATGATGTGAGCCTGGTAGATCGCCTGAAGCGGCCCAAGGCCCATCGATACGGTTGGAAACTGCCAGTAATCCGGCATCAGCCAGGGATGGGGATAGGATGAGAGCCCGCCCCCTTCGGTCTCCTGTCTGAAACTGTCCAGTTCTTCCTCCGAAAAACGCCCCTCAAGGTAAGACCTGGCATATATTCCCGGCGCGCTGTGGCCCTGATAATAAATCAGATCACCCTCATGCCCGTCGGTTGGTGCGCGGAAAAAATAGTTGAAGCCGACGTCGTACAGCGTGGCGCTGGATTGAAACGTCGAGATGTGACCGCCGAGCGTGCCGTCTTTGAGATTGGCGCGCATCACCATCGCCATCGCGTTCCAGCGGATCAGGGAACGTATGTTGCGCTCCATGAAGAGATCGCCCGGCATCCGGGCTTCTTGGCTAACCGGGATCGTGTTGCGATAGGGCGTCGTGATGGCGTACGGCAGTTGCGCGCCGGTCTTGGTGACGACGTGCGAGAGGCGCTGCAGCAGGTATTGGGCACGTTCCACGCCGTCGTTTTCGAGCACCGAACCGAGTGCGAGCACCCATTCCTCGGTCTCTTCGCTGTCGAGATCATCGGTGTCGTTTTCGCGTTCCATTGCCCCTCCGAACCCAGATTTACGTCCACGCCGACCCGGTCGCCCGTCGCTTCAACTATTCCCTCACGGATTGCGTGCGAGGCAGGTCAATGAGCGAGTACCGTTGCCTCCCTGGAAAAAGACACCGGGCTCCGCTCGAACCCGCATCAGCCACTTTATCGGGACCATTCTAGCGCATCGCATCATCGCAGCCGCCCCCAGAGCAGCGCCGCCAGGCGCGAACAACCAGACTCCCTCTTAGCAGCATTTCACGGTGCCCCCCGCTGTCGCGCAGGGAACACCGCAGCATATTGCTTTAGTTCCATGAAAGGGTGCCGGGGCTACGCAGCCCGGTCCGTTCGCATCAGGCAGCGTCGTGCGGCCACAGCCAGGCGGCTCCACGCACGCCTGACGAATCTCCGTACTTCGCCGGCATGACGCGGGTGTGCACTTCATCTGAAAAAACGTAGGCCGGCAGGAATGCTGGAAGCTCGTTGTAAATGCGTGCCACGTTCGACATGCCGCCGCCGATCACGATCGACTCGGGATCGACGATGTTAATGACCGTCCCGAGCGCCAAAGCCAGCAGGTTGCTGTATTGGCGAAGGATCTGCTCAGCCACCACTTCACCAGCTTGGGCCGCCGTGACGATGTCCCGGGGCAATCGATCGCGTCCCCCCGCCGCCAGGTAACTACGCGCGAGAGACGGGCCTGCGAGCCATGTCTCCACACAGTCGCTTCGGCCGCAATAACAAACGCGTTCGCCGGCCCTCGGATCCGGCAGTGTCTGATCTGCGTGTGCTCGATAAGCGCCGAGCGGGAGCGGATTGTGGCCCCACTCGCCGGCGATGGCATTAACACCGCTGATCAATTCACCGTGGTAGCAAACGCCGCCCCCAACGCCTGTGCCGAGGATTGCGCCAAACACACTGACGCTGCCCGCTGCAGCCCCATCTGACGCCTCCGAAAGCGCAAAACAGTCTGCGTCGTTGGCCATGCGAATCTCGCGGTCAAGTAAGCGGGAAAGATCGGCCTTGAAGGGCCGGCCGTTGAGGCACGTGCTGTTCTTGAGAAATCCGGTCTTGAGTGAGAAAGCGCCGGGTGCGCCGATCCCAACAGGCATCGCCAAAGATCCCTCGAGCGCGTGGACCAGGCCCGCGACCGCAGCGAGCATCGCGTCGTAGTCGCCCTGCGGTGTTGCGATTCGTTGCGTCCGCACGACCTCGCCTTCCCCGGACAGCACAACGCCCTCTATCTTGGTTCCACCCAGATCAAGCCCAATGCGCACTATCTGCCCTCTGCATTTGCAACTGACAATGCACCGACCGAGCTCGCACCGGTACCACTCTCACCGACTAAACCCGCACCCTCCAAACTTCCACGCTCTGTAACCGCACTCTCTATAAGCGGACTCTCTATAGCTGCACCCTCTATAGCCATAGCCGCAGGCGCCATAGCTGCGCCCTTTATACCCATAGCCGCAGGCGCTATTGCCGCACGCGCAAGGGCTGCGCCACCTACCACCTCACTGTTCCGGGTGCCTGACTCTCCGCGCCCAACCCGGTGAGCCGGGTCCCCGATGATGTCGCAAAGGGACTGGATTCCCTCGGCCATTCGCAGCCCTGGTCGCGAGATCAAACTCGCATCGATCCGACGCACGCGGTCGGTAGCGACCGCAGGAATCGTATAGCCCTGCCAGCGACCAATCCACCCACTGTCCTCGGCGTCGGCCGGCTGGCTGATGACAATGATGTCCGGCGCACCCGCCACCACCGCTTCAATGCTCACAAGCGGCACGGCAATCTCGATGCTGCCAAAGATGTTGCGACCCCCGCAATGACGAATCGACTCGCCAATGATGTGTTGGTCATTGACCGTGTAGAGGCTCTGATCAGAGATCTGAAAGAACACAGACGGAGAATCCGGCCCCGGGCTGCTAACGCCCAAAGTCTCAAGTCGTCGGTCAAATGCCGCAGCGAGGGCCGCGGACGTCGACTCTCGACCAAGCAGGCGACCGATTCTGCGAGTGCGTTCAGGAATGGACCCAAGCCCCTTCGGCTGGTCCATATAAACGACGAAACCCAGCTGTCGCAAACGGTTGATAGCACGCGCGTTGCCGCCGCCCAGCCAACCGATGATCAGATCCGGCTGCATCGCGGTGATCGCCTCGATATTCATCGCGAAGGCGTCGCCAATGCGGGGAATTAACTTCGCCGCCTCCGGATAGTCAGAAAAACGCACCGTGCCCTTGATTCGGTCCCCGACACCGAGGTCAAACAGCAATTCCGTGACGTGCGGAGCGAGCGAGACGATTGACGCCGGCACGTCCGGCAGCACAATTGCTTCGCCCGCATCATCCACGACCGTTGGCGGCGGTGCCGCGCGGGCGATCGACGCAATAAGCAGCATGGCCCCGATGATCACGAGGCTAACCGTGAGACCTCTGTGCACGTCAGCCAACAATCGTGACGATCGCAGCGATCGCCAGCCAACCCCAGGTCGCCCGCTCCATCAACTGACGCGCACTGTCATCAGAATCGCCTTTTTCTACTGCTAGCGCACCGCCCTGCTTTGGTGCGCCAAGGGATGCAACGACGAAGTCATTCAACGATTCTTCCGGCGGCTCATCCGCCATGAGCAGGTGGTCGAGCCACGCGTTGCTACCTGCGGTGAAGTCGCCGAGCATTGCGCAGATCAGGCCCGTGACTCGAACCGGCAGCCACTCTGCCCAATCGAGCGCCACGTCCGCCAACGTCCGCGAGTCGTCGTTCAGGTCATCGGGCTCATCGGGTCCTGGGCCGTCGATGTCTCTCTCTTCGAAATCGGCATCATTGTGCACCCGCCCTTCGCGCCCCGCACAATGACGCAGCAACGCGTAGACAAGCGCCCCCACCGGACCGAGCAGAAGGAACCAGAAGATCGCCGGATGAAGTGCCCGGAACATCCGGAATGCAAGGGACAAGCTCGATGCATTCGCGGTCATCCTGGTTTCTGCCGCGGGCGAGTCGTCCCCATCCTGATCCGTTGCGACATCGGGCCCTTCCTCTGGCGCTTCCTCTGGCGCTTCCTCTGGCGCTTCGCTAATGGCTTCTTGTTCGCTAACGGCTTCTTCCCCGCTAACGGCTTCTTCCCCGCTAACGGCTTCTTCCCCGCTAACGGCTTCTTCCCCGCTAACGGCTTCTTCCCTGCTAACGGCGTCTTCCCCGCTAAGGGCTCCTTCATGCTGCACACAGAAGAGCAGCACAAGAACGCCAATCACGAGGTGCACCAGCCCCCACAGCAGACCCTCGGTTATCCATAGAAGCAATATCAGGGCAATTGCGGGTCCCAGCGTTGCAACGGCCAGGTACGGGACACCGTTCAGTCCATAGTCCGCAAGCCGTGACGTAAACGACCCGAGCGGCACCCTGTCCCGGAGTGGATGTCCACCGAACCACGCCCGGTAAAAAACGACAGCGACCAAAATGGCAATAAATTTCACAGGCTTTCCTTCAGGCGTTTCCAGTCAAACGCGGGGCCAGGGTCAGTCTTGCGACCCGGCGCGATGTCAGCATGCCCGACAATGTCCCGGGCATCGATATCATAGGCAGACATCAGCAACTTGCAAACGCGAACAAGCGCAACATATTGCTCGTCGCGATAGGGCGTTCGATCGGTCCCTTCAAGCTCTATGCCGATGGCAAAGTCGTTACATCGCTCCCGTCCCTGATAGGTCGACGCACCCGCATGCCATGCCCGTTCATCGAATCCCACAAACTGGACAATCTCGCCATCACGGCGTAGCAGCAGGTGAGAAGAAACCCGCACGCCGTCGAGGTCTGCGAAGCTGACCCGTGCCGTGTCGAGTTGATTGGTGAACAGGTGGGCGACGTAGTCGCTGCCAAAGTGTCCTTCCGGCAAACTGATGCCATGAATCACGATCACCGAGACCTCGCGCGCAGGGCGCGCGTCACAATTCGGCGACAACACCCGGCGGACGCCGTCGATCCAGCCTTCGGTCACACCCGACCCGCTTGGCCCCTCAGGCGACACGTCGCTTCATCTCTTCCGACCTGCGTGTTTCCACTCTCGTCTCCATCGGCGCGGCGCTGGCTCCCGAGTTTTGCAGCGAAGCCTTTGTCCCTGACTTGCGAGCCCGCCGACGCCGGCAGACTTCTCCATTATGATGATCACCCCGGCAAGCTCGATCCACACCCATTTTGGCAGCTAATCCCTCTTCGCGGGAAACCTTCGGGGAAACCTAAGACACGAATCGAAGGCGACATCTTGTGACAACACGCATGATCAATCGACCCCCCGCAGGGTGAAACACCAACCGCGCTGTCCAGCGCCGGACACCCCATGAGCCCCAGGTCATTCGGCACGGGAATGATCGTTGCCGCCTGCGTGCTCGGCATGGTCGTGCTCACGCTCATCTTCGGGGATCAGATCCACAGACGCGACAACCCCAACAGCGACCCGGAGAGCATCGCGTCCGATGGTGTCACGGCCGTTACCCTGCGGCAAAATCGCGCCGGCCACTACGTGGCCCGCGGCGCAATCAACGGCGAACCGGTCGACTTTCTTCTCGACACCGGCGCCACCGATGTTGTGGTGCCCGCCACGCTCGCGCGAGAACTTGGCCTGGAACCCGGAGCCAGGGGGCGCGCGATGACGGCAAACGGCCCGGTCACGGTCTACCTCACGCGTATCCCCCACCTGAGCATTGGCGACATTCATCTCTATGACGTCAGGGCGAGTATTAATCCGGCAATGGGTGACATGGACATATTGCTCGGCATGAGCGCATTGCGGCAGGTAGAATTTATCCAGTCGGGTCGTTCGCTCACACTTCGAAAACGCGATCCCTGACGGGGTGTCGACCAACGGCCAACCCGATGACCCAAGACAACCAGCACACGATCCACAACACCCGATGGAACGATCCAAACCCGATGGAAACAGCCAAACCTGACCCCGATCGCGTCGCCGCCACGGTCGACTTTGCACTAGCGGAAGACGCCGCGTCAGAAGACATCACCGCGGACCTCATTGACCCGGCCGCCACAGCAACCGCACAGGTCATCACCAGAGAAGATGCCGTCATCTGTGGTCGACCATGGGTAGACGAGACGTTTCGACAGGTTGACCCGACGGTCGTCGTTACCTGGTATGTCGACGAGGGCGACGAGGCGACCGAGGAGCAATTGCTCTTCTCCGCAACAGGCCCCGCACCCTCGATTCTGACGGCCGAGCGAACGGCGCTCAATTTTTTGCAAACGCTTTCGGCAACGGCAACGACGTCCCGGCACTACGCCAACCTCGTCGCGCACACGTCTGTGCGTCTGCTGGACACGCGAAAGACACTTCCCGGTTTGCGGCATGCGCAGAAGTACGCAGTTCGTGTCGGCGGTTGCTTCAATCACAGAGCCGACCTCGCGGAGGCGTTCCTGATCAAGGAAAACCACATCATCGCCTGTGGCGGCATCGCGCCTGCCATCAACAAAGCGAGACAGAATCACCCGGAACGGCGACTCGAAATCGAGGTCGAGAGTCTGGACGAGATGCGCGAAGCACTGCACGCAGCGCCCGACTGGATCATGCTCGACAACTTCGACCTGGCCGACACGGGAGTCGCCGTGAAGTCCGTGAACGACGCGGTAAAACTCGAGGCCTCTGGCGGCATCGAAACCGACGCTGACCTCGTCGCCATTGCCGAGACCGGTGTGCACTTCATATCGATCGGGGCGCTAACCAAACACTGCAGCGCTGTCGATCTGTCAATGCGGTTTGTATAGCGGTCAGACCGCTGGACAGGATCTCGCGTTTCTCCGCTACCAAGAGAGGTTTGAGCATGCAAACGACCGGTACCTGCCCGGAGAGCAAATACCGGTCATGACCAGAGATTGAAGGAGACTCTTGTGTCACGTTTTGCGGCTACATTCGTTCACTTTCTGCTGAGTCTGGCTGTCTTCGCCGGCCTCACCTATCTCATCGTTATTGAGTGGTTTCCCGGGTTCTTCTTTGCGATTGATGGTGGCTGGGAGGGCATGCGAATCATCGCTGCCGTTGATCTCGTCCTCGGGCCCGTCCTCACACTTATCGTCTACAAGGAGGGCAAGCCAGGGCTCAGGTTTGATCTCACGTTGATTGGCATCACCCAGGCGGTCTGCCTCGCGGCCGGCGCCTACGTGGTGTACAGCGAACGCCCGATCTTTTTTGTGTACTACGACCAACATTTTTATTCATCCAGCGCCGGCACCTACACCGACTATGGACTCATCCCACCCGACCCCGCGGACTATGGTACCGACACGCCGGTGGCTGTTTACGTGCGACTACCACCCGACCCGATCAAGGAAGCGGATGTCCGTTCGATCCTCTTCAGTGACGCGGTGCCCCTGTGGACATACGCATCACTGTATGTGCCTCTCCGGGACCACATGACCGCCGTCATCGAAGGCGCAACACCTATCGAGGATCTCAGGAGCCGGGATGAAGACGGTGCCGTCGATGCATTTGTCGCCGAGCACGGTGGCGCAGTCTCTGACTACGCGTTCATTCCGATCCACTCGCGCTATCGACACGCATTTCTTGGTATTCGCAAAGGTGACCGGTCGATGGTGGACATTCTCGAAGTCCCGCCGCCGCTCTAGCCAGTTGTTATCTCAAAATTGTCATCCTGACAATTCCTGGCAGTGGGTTTGCAAGCAAACCTCGCCCTGCCGTGGCACCGTGGACGCATTCCCCGGAGGGACTTGCAGCTTTCCACCGCGTTCCGTGATTGAGGTTAAGATGCGCTCTCGTCTGTCTCAGTGTCCAGGGTTTGCTATGTCTCGCCTCTTTATTGTTCTTGGCCTTTCGCTTCTATCGGGCTGCGCAACTCTGCAAACCGGCGGCAGTGGCGCGGTCTTCGATTTCGCCATCGTCGGCGACAATCCCTACAAAGAAGCGAGCTTTCCCCGCTACGACCGCATGATCGCCGAAATCAACGCCCAATCACCCGCGTTCGTCATCCACGTCGGCGACATGAAGAGTGGAGGGTCGAGTTGCGGCGACGACAACTTCCAAACGCTGCGCAGGATCCACGATCAGTTCACGTCACCTTTTGTCCTGACGCCGGGCGACAATGACTGGTTCGACTGTTCGCGGCCATCTGCCGGGGGCTTTGAGCCCGGGAACCGGCTCACGGCACTTCGCAAACTGTTCTACCCCAACCCGTCGTCAACACTCGGCGCACCCATGCCAGTAATCAGCCAGTCCGCGACGCCCGGATACGAGGCGTTCGTTGAAAACGTGCGCTTTAAACGTGGCGACGTCCACTTCGCCACGGTCCACGCGGTCGGTGTGTCGCCCAAAAACATCAAACATCCCGCCCACACAGAGGTGATGGCAGCCGCTTTCGCCTGGCTCGACACCGTCTTTGCACAAGCCAACGCCGATGACGCAAACGGCGTCTTTCTGGCGACCCACGTGGATGTCTGGGTCCAGTCCGGCATGCCCGACCTGATCAAGCTGTATAGCCGGGCGCCGCGGGTTCGGACTGGCTACGAAGCATTCAACGATGCCCTTGCCCACCATGCTGCCGTCTTTCCCGGACAGATTCTGCTCGCGCTGGGCGACACCCACGTCTATCGCGTCGACAAGCCGCTCTATCACCCGGACACGGGCAAGCTACTAGCAAACTTCACGCGGGTCGAACCCTTCGGCGACGATGAGGTGCACTGGGTGCGGGTTCGTGTCGACGAATCCACCAGCGAAGTGTTCGGGGTGCATCAGGAATTCGTCCAGGCCAACATCATCGACTCGCGGACGCCCTGATACGCGGGTTGCCGGCTTCGATTACAAGCGCAATTTTGGCCAAGGACTAAGCCGGCCAGGTTTACCCTGCCAGAAGATTCATCCGCACACCGCAGATCGTGACGGTTCGGTCGCCCGTTCTGACGCCGCGGCGGTCCGCTGCAGCGAGGGCGACGTCCGGGTCACGGACCGCGAGGTCGAGTTCAGACAGTCCTTCAGGCCTTCCGTCTGTGATCGGCACAAAGCGTAGTTGCGCATTGTCCAGGTCTATCACATTGCCATCGCCCGACGGGATCTCAGCGATGCTCGCCCATCGGGCCGCAACGGCCACCGGATCATCACAGGCCATGATCGCTGCGCTTATCGCCGTCACCTGACCGCTCGGGAACGCCCGCCAGTCCGGCCCGGCCGGATGCCACGGACCGTCAATGTCGTGTGCCCCCGGACCTCGTGCCTCATCAATCTCAAAGAACGACCCACCTGTATCTTTCGGATGCAACTGCATGTTGACGAAGGACTCGGAAACAAAGTCGCTGACCAACCGCACATTCAAGGCTTCGAAGCGGGAACGCCGCGGCACCTCACTTTCACATTGGGTAATGACCATGTAGCCACCGTCGCCACCCCGACGAGAGAGATAGCGGCCGCCGGCCGTCTCGACGGCCGGATCAAGCGGCGCAACCACCTCGATGAACTGGTTGCCCGCAGGGAAGAGCGCATTGTGCAATCCAAAGTTGCCGACGCCAGGGTCGTTGAAACACACCTGCAGATCCAGGACGTCGATGAGCAGATCGCTCACCGGTGCAAGCTCTTCTGCCACAAACGCAATCTGTCGAAGTCTCAGCCACATCGTGTTTTCCCTCTGATTGGGTACCTGTACGCTCATCAATGACGATGTCCACCGCGGCGCTGGTGATCGGCGCTGATTGCGGCAATGGGGTCCGCCGTCAATCCCCGCTGATCGTTATCCGTTGATTGGTGATGTAGCGGCCGTCGGCCGAACAAAGGTGCAAAGCTGTTGCAGCGATGTCATCGGTGGTGCACACAAAACCAAATGGTGAATGCGCATCAACATCACGTATGTTGGTGCTGCCGCCGGTCGCCTCAACAATACGACGACCCATGTCGGTGTCAACGAGTCCCGGCGCGATCATATTCACGCGCATGCCGTGGCGTTTCTCTTCGCGCGCGAGCGTATGCGACATCGCCTCGAGTGCTGCCTTGCTGACGGAGTACACGCCGAATCCCGGATTGAGTGCCTGTGCAGCGATCGACGAAATCATCACGATGTCACTGCGGTCCGCCTCGCGCATCGATGGCACCAGGCGCCGGCACAGATAGATCGGTCCCCACAGATTGACCTGCAGAAGCTTGTCCCACTGCTCGTTGCTCGCATCCGCAATATGCGGCCGATCAATCGCAGCGGAACCCACACCCGCGTTGTTCACCAGAATGTCGATACTTTTGAAGTCGGAAAGGACGGCGTCGCACATGGCATCGCAGTCAGACTCCACGCCGACATTCGCCTGATAGATGTTCGCAGCGACCCCCTCTTTGCGTGCGAGCCCTGCGACTTCTTCGGCAGCGTCCCGATTGCTCGTGTAGTTGATGGCAACCGATGCACCCTCAGCAGCAAACCGCAGCACAATCGCCCGACCAATGCCTCGACTGCCGCCCGTGACGAGCGCCGTGCGCCCGTTAAGTCTACCCATGTGTTTCTCCTCCAATTTGGTGAAAAGCCCGCAAAACTCACGTAAAAAGCCCGGCGCCGTTATCCAATTGCGTCAGACTCAATCCCTCGCTCCAGAGCAGGCGCTTACGGTGCTCTCACCGGTGGCTCAGGAATCGCGCATCATGTCTGCGCCCTGACCTCTCTGCAAGCCGGCCACGCTCGCCCCGCTCGCCTTCGCTTTACAGCTTCTTACAACGAGCCTCCCTACTACGGGCACTTTACTAGGGCGGGGTGTCATTAGACTGAACCTCTCTGATCACTCCCGGTTCGGAAGAGCCCGCCATGAAGTACTTTGCCGTGTTCGTTATTTCGCTCGCCATCGGCTTCGTTATTGGCATATTGATCCCTGCGCCCGCCAACACGCTGGTTCCGCCCAGCGCAACACGGCCCGAATTCGATCGCATCAGCATCATCACCATCGCTGCCCCTGCCGAGTCGAAGGAATCCGGCCCGCTCTCCTGGTCGGGCATTTTCGCCGAGACGACGATCTTCGATCAGCTCTACCATGCCCATCGGTTTGCGGCCTCCCTCGATACCGCGCAGTTGGAGGTCATGGTCAACAAGGCGGAGCAGTCTGATGACCCCTACGTGTCTCGCAATATCGGTGGCGTCTTTATCGAGAGGTACGTCTCGTTGGACCCGGAGGCCGCGTTTCTGGTCGTATCGCAAAACCCAGGTCTCGATCCCCGCTTCTACATTCCACACATCTTTACCAGTTGGGCAAGGAACGACGCGGCGAGCGCGCTCGCCCACCTGAGTGAAGTGGAGGAGGGCCCGATCAAGGACCAGATCATCGTTCGCCTCATGGCTGACCCGCGGGTTGCAGCGTCCGATGCGATGAGCGAGTTCAGCAC
>Ga0302135_10000402_pt1 | contig 26450 bp, 24 predicted proteins | sample CBN3_surface_MG_FD_203119 | JGI IMG/M metagenome (GOLD analysis project Ga0302135, IMG submission 203119) | Marine microbial communities from Western Arctic Ocean, Canada - CBN3_32.1 | ecosystem: Environmental > Aquatic > Marine > Oceanic | place: Canada: Western Arctic Ocean | collected...
ACCCTCCCGCCGAGCCGCCGGTCGAAGACCACCGCCGTGTTGCACAGCGAGCAGAAGGTAACCGCCACGGGCACGCCGGCAACCACGTCGTTGACGATCTCGTGGCAGGTCAGCATGCGCAGGGGATAGGCCCGGGCGTCGCCCTCAAATTACCAGGCCGACCACTGGCCCCCGCTCGTCGATATCATCGACCGCCCCCACCGGGGCAAAAACGGGTGCATCGATTGGCGAAATCCCGTTCTTGGGAACACCGCCCCATTCGACGTCGTCCCAGTCGATCTCGGCGCTGAGACTCTCGAAATCCGTGTCGGGCCAGAACCTCGCGATATCGGCAAGATCCTGGTTCGACAAGGCGTGAGCCGCCGGGGCGAGGGACAGCGCAAACGAAGCAGCGAGCAGAGATCGACACAACAGGCTCAACTTATCTTTGACGATGGTCATAATCACGCTAAATTGTTTTTTGGGAGGATTATCCGCAGCCTGGGGCTTGCAGGGCACGCCACGACCCTCTAGATCGCGTTTCGCGGGCGGTGGTTGACGGCTACGGAGTTTACTTGAAGGCAACAAAGTTAATTGCTATGTAGTTTTGAGTGAGTGGCAAATAGGACTGGCGCAACCCCGCGCCGGCGACGCTGAAACCAGGAGATAGCTTGCCATGTGTGGACTAGCGGGGATCATGTTCAAGACCGGTGGTAGCAGTAACGACACCGGCAAGGCGCTGATCGACATGCTCGACGGCTGCCAGCACCGCGGACCCGATTCAACGGGCTTTGCGCTCTACGCGACGGATACGGAAGAAGACAGGCTTCACCTGCGGTTTTACATCGGCCCGGCGGGCACGGCGCAAGGCCAGAAGATCACCGAAATCAAGGGTATCCTCGCCAAGCACGGCGCGCCGATCCTTAAGGACGAGGTGATTGGCGATAATTATCGTTGCGCCGTGGAATTCACCGGCGACCTCCAGAAGATGAGTTACGACCTCGAACATGTCGCTTCGATCATCTCGATCGGCAGCAGTCTCGAAATTTACAAGGATGTCGGCAGCGCACACCAGGTCAACGATCGTTATAACGTGCATGAAATCAAGGGCACCCACGGGCTGGGCCATGTCCGCATGGCGACGGAATCTGCGGTCTCGCCGGAATCCGCCCACCCCTTCTGGGCGACCGGATTTTCGGACGTGGCGATCGTTCATAACGGCCAAATCACGAATTACTTCAAGCTGCGCCGCCGCCTCGAGCGCCGGGGCTACGAATTTCACACGGACAACGATAGCGAGCTGATCGCGATCTACCTCGCCGACCAGTTAAAGCACGGCGTCTCGCTGCGCGACGCGCTGGGCCAGTCGATCGAGGATCTCGACGGCACCTTCTCCTACCTGGCCTCGACCAAGGACGAGATCGGTTACGCAAAGGACCGCCTCGCGGTGAAGCCGATGATTATGTACGAGGACGACGACATCATCGCCATCGCCTCCGAGGAAGTTTCGATCAACCGCCTATTTCCCGGAAAACCGCTTGATACGAGGGAGCCCCCGCCGGGGACGTACATGACATGGTCACGCTAGATCTGGCCGAACTGACCGTTCGTCAGGCCAACGAACAAATTCGCGAATACGGCGAAAAAAGCGAGGACGTCGAAGTCCTCAACCCGGACTCCAAGCACCACATCGGCGTCGGATTGACCTCGCCGATCAACGTCCACGTCCGAGGCTCGGCCGGCTATTTTTGCGCCGGGCTGTCGGACAGCGCCAATTTCATCATCGACAACAATGTCGGTTGGGGCGCAGGCGATAACATCTACAAGGGCTCCGTCGTGGTCGGTGGCAACGCTGGCGCGATCGCAGGCGTCGCAATCCGCGGCGGCGAAGTCGTCATCAAGGGCAACATGGGCTCGCGCTCCGGCCAGGTCATGAAGGCCGGGACCCTGTGCTGCGCGGGCAACGCAAATTTCATGGCCGGCTACATGATGTATGGCGGCCGGATTATCATCCTGGGCGATTCGGGCGAACGTATCGGCGAGGACATGAGCGCTGGCGATATTTATGTGGGCGGCGATCTCCAGGAGCTCGGCTCCGACGCCATCCAGACCGATTTACCGCAAGACGAGTTGGATGAAATTCGCGAATTTCTAGACCGTTACGAGTTGAAGTTCACGGGAACACTCAAAAAGATCATCAACGCTGGAAAGAAGCTGCGCTACCCCTCCCTGGAAAAACAGATGCGCAGCATCCCCTACTTCCAGTTCTCTGCGGATTGCGACTACTGGAACGAAAAGATCCAGGAAGACATCTACATCAAGTCGCAGATCGGCCGCTACCGTATCCGTGGCTATGGCGGCGCGCGTTCCCTGCCCCATTTCGGCGACATCGCGTTTCGCGGCGACATGTCGAAGGTCGGCACCGACATGGACGCCGTCTCCAAGGTCAATCTGAAGACCACGATCGGCGGCCGTCACGGCGGCAAGCCACTCAAGCTCACCATGCCTGTCATGATCGCGCCGATTAGCTATGGCGCCATTTCGGCCTCGACCAAGCAAGCCATCGCGATGGCCTCCGCGCTTTCGGGGATCGCCGAAAACACCGGCGAAGGCGGCATGAGCGATGCCCAGCGGGATTCGGCAAAGCAGCTTATCTTCCAGTGCCTGGGCGGACGCCTGGGCTGGAACATCCACGACATGAAGCGGGCCAACGGCGTGGAGATCTACATTTCCCAAGGTGCCAAGCCCGGCTTTGGCGGCCAGCTCATGGCCAAGAAGGTGACCAAAGAACTGGCGCGGATCCGCGGCATTCCGCAGGGCATCGACTTGCGCTCGCCGTCGCGCCATCCCGATATCCTCGGGCCCGACGATCTCGTCATCAAGGTCGAGGAATTTCGCGAGGCGACGGGCTACAAGGTGCCGGTCAGCGTCAAGATGGGTGCGGGCCGCGTGCCCGACGACATCAAGATCGCGGTCAAGGACACCTTCGATTTCGTCGAACTGGACGGTATGCAGGGCGCAACCGGTGCGGGCAGCTCGGAAGTCTCCGAATTCGTCGGCATTCCGACCCTGGCGGCGATCGTCGAGGCAGTCGACGCGCTCAACGACATCGAATCCCGCGACAAGATCCAGATCGTCCTCATGGGCGGCATGCATGACGGCGTCGATATGATGAAGGCTCTGGCACTCGGCGCCGACGCCTGCGCGATCGGCACCTCGGCGATCATCGCGGGCGGCTGCATCGCCTGCATGCAGTGCCATATCGGTGATTGCCCGGTCGGAATCGCGACCCAGGATCCCGAGCACGAGAAACGCTACAACTCCGAGGTCGAGGCCCACAACATCCACCGCTTTCTCGAAAGCGTCCGCTGGCAGATTGCGGCGATTACCCAGGCGCTGGGGCATGACGACGTCAGCCAGCTCTCGCGCGACGACCTGGTCGCGTTGACGCCCGAAGCGGCGGCGATCACCGGGTTGCCCTACGAGCCCGAATACCGCCAGCAGGAAGATGCCCTGCGCCAGAAGGTGGGCTGATATGGCAACAAGCGAAAACAAGGACCCGACCACGGAGGCGCCCAACCCCTTCGATCTCGCGGACGATACGGGAGACAAGCATTATGTTCCTGCGCCCTGTCAGCTGGGCTGTCCGATCGGCACCGACGCGCCGTCCTATATCGCGCTGATCTGGGAAGAAAAGCTGGAGGAAGCCTACGAGGCGATTACGGCAACTAACCCATTCAGCTCGTCCTGCGGGCGGATTTGTGCCGCGCCTTGCGAAGATGTCTGCCGGCGCGCCGATAGCGACGGCCCGATCGGGATCCGTAATCTCAAGCGTTTTGTCATGGAGCGGCTGGGCGACAAGGTCAAGCTCGCCCCCGTCGAAGTCTCACGCAGGGAATCTGTCGGCATTGTCGGCGGCGGCCCGGCGGGCATGACCGCGGCTCAGGATCTCGCCCTGGCCGGGTTCGAGGTCCATGTTTACGAGCTCTCCGAGATACTCGGCGGCATGGTCGCCTGGGGCATTCCCTTCAACCGTCTACCCCCGCCCGTGCTCAAGGAAGACATCGACCGAATTCTCGAACGCTGCCCGGGGATCAAGATCCACCTCAACTGTACCTTCGGCGAGGACGTTACCCTCGATGAGCTGAAGGAGCGCCACGATTCGGTGCTGCTGACCATCGGCGCGACCTGGGGCAAGCCCCTGCCGATCGAAGGCACGGACCACCCTAAGGTGTGGGACGGCGTCGATTTCCTCCACCGGACCAACGCGGGCGAAGCCCTCGAGGTCGCGGGCAAGGTCGTTGTCATCGGCGGCGGCGACGTGGCCATGGACGTGGCCCGGACCGCGCTTCGCCTCGGCGCTAGCGAAGTTCACCTTTCCGTGCTCGAAAACCGCAACAACATGCGCGCCCACAAGCACGAGCTCCACGCCGCCATGGCCGAAGACATCGGCCTCCACAACGACCGCCTGCCGCAGCGTATCGAGGCCACCGATTCCGGGCTGGTCCTTCACGTCGTCAAGACGACGGGCGGTGGGCTCGACGATCAGGGCCGCCTACAATTCGAAATCGTCGAGGGCTCGGACTACGAGGTGCCCTGCGACATGGTCATGACCGCAGTCGGCCAGCAGGCGCTCAGCGACGAACTCGACAAGCGCGGCATGATGGAGCGCGGCTGCGTGAGTACCAGCGACGCAAATATGGGCACCAGCGACCCCAAGGTGTTCTCGGCGGGCGACAGCGCGTTCGGCGGCTCGACCATCGTCGAGGCGATGCGCCAGGGCCACAAGGCCGCCTACTACATCAAGGCCGCGCTCGACGGCGTTAAGGACCCGATCCCCTACAAGACGCCCCACCGGACCCGGCGCGTCACCGTCGCCCAGGACCTGGAATGGTCGAATATCGGGCCCAAGAAGCAGGAATTCATCGGCCTGGGCAGCGATCCCAAGGCGTTCGAGGAAAGCGAGATCGGCTACGACCGCGAAACCGCGATTGCCGAAGCGGCCCGCTGCTTCCGCTGCGACGCCGAAACCGGCTCGTCCGACTACTCGGTGAAGAACCGCGAAGACATCTTCTCGATGGCGCGGACCAATCCGATGGATCACGCGAAGCACGCAGCGCTGTTGAAATCGCGTCTGCCGAACCGCGAGAACCCCTACCCCGACGGCCGTGGTTCGTCGCTCGACGATCTCACCTTCCTGCCCGCTAATCTGTCGCGCCTGGTGATCGATCCCTATCGCGAGGCGTGCAAGATCTCGATCTCGATCCACGGCCTGGAATTGCCCCAGCCCTTCATGGTCACCGGGTTCGACCAGGCGCCCGAGGAAGTCCGCTCCGCCGTCGCGAACGGCCTTTCCGAGACCGATAGCTGTTACCTGGGCGCAGCCCCGATTGCCAAGAACGTGCGCTGGCTCCAGCTTCTCGATCCCGCCGCGGAGGCAAGCAAGGATGCAGCTGCACTGGTCTACCGGATGGGCAAGAGCTTTGCGCCCATCGAGGCCAAGCGCCTTAGGGACGACCAATTGCTAGGCATTACGGTGTCGTCGCCCGAAGCGCTCGAAGAGGCCATCCCCTTCGCGCTTGAGGCCGGCTTCGACATGATGGTCATCGATGCGACTGGCGGGATCGGCGAGCTTTGGCCGGAACTGGCGGGCCCGCCCGACCTCACCATGATGCGCGACGCCATCCGCATCCTGCGCCGGCTCGACCGCGAGGAAGAAATCGACCTGGTCTATTTCGGCGGCCTGCGCTCGGGTACCGACGCTTCGAAGGTCATCGCCATGGGCTGCGTCGCTACGCTATTCGGCGTCCTGGCCGGGTTCGCCGCGGGCGGCGTCATCGTCCAGGGCAACGACATGGCGTTCGAAGCGGATTACACGGCCGAGGACCGCACCCTCGCGGTCGCTAATATCCTCAAGTCCGCAGCGGTCGAATCCTCGATGATGGCCCGCTGCACGGGCAAGACGGCGCTGCACAACCTGGAGCCCGAGGATATGCGCTCGGTCTCCATCGCAACCGCCGATGCCACCGACATTCCCCTCGTGGGCAAGGACGCGCGGACGGCAGCCTAATCCGCCCCAACCACCCTCTCGCGGGAGGGGCTTAATGCGCAGCTACTGGCTACAGCAGGCTCTTGCCGGCGACGATGTGGAGGTCACTCCGCTCGATGGCGACCGGCGCGTCGAAATCTGTATCGTGGGCGGCGGTTACACCGGGCTATGGACCGCGCTTAACCTCAAAGAACACGATCCGTCCCTCGATATCGCCATCATCGATGCCGACATCTGCGGCGGCGGAGCGAGCGGGCGCAACGGCGGCTTCTGCATGACCTGGATGTCGAAGGCCGCGACGTTGATCAAGCTCTGCGGCGCCCAGGAAGGCGTGCGCCTGCTCCGCGAATCCGACAACGCCGTCGCCGCAATCGGGAAATTCTGCACCGATCACGAGATCGACTGCCATTTCCGCCACGACGGCTGGCTCTGGACGGCAGGCAACGCGGTTCAGGTCGGCGTCTGGTCGGAGACTCTGGAACAGCTCGATAAGCTGGGGATCCACGCCTTCGACGAGCTCGATCCTGAAGAGGTTGCACGCCGAACCAGTAGCGAGGCGCATTTTGCTGCCGTTTTCGAGCGCGGAATCGCGACGGTACAGCCCGCCCTGCTCGCCCGAGGGCTGCGTCGGGTCGTGGCCGAGCAGGGTGTTGCAATCTATGAGCAAACAAAGATGACCCGCCTGATCCGGGAAACGACGCCCCGGGTCAAGACCAACCGGGGCACCGTAACCGCGACCCGCGTGATCCTGGCGCTCAACGCCTGGGCCCACGAGCTGCCCGAGTTCCGGCGCTCGATCATTCCGATCGGCCCCAGCGCGTTCGTCACCGAGCCCGCGCCCGAGCGACTGGCCGAGGTCGGCCTGACCGATGGGGTTGCCATTTCTGATTCGCACATGCTGGTGAACTACTACCGCACGACCCGGGACGGCCGCCTCGCCTGGGGCAAAGGCGGTGGCCCGATCCCGTTCGCCGGCCGGGTCGGCACGAATTACGACGGCCCCGCACCCCGGCCCGATCTCGCCTGGTCCGAACTCATCCGCTATTACCCCTCTCTGTCCGATCTGAAGATCGCGACCACCTGGAGCGGCCCAGCGACCCGCACGGATACAGGCATGCCCTCGTTCGGCCGCCTGCCGAGCGCGCCCGCGATCCTCTACGGCCACGGCTATACGGGAAACGGCGTCGGCCCCAGCTATCTGGGCGGACGCATCCTCGCTTCGCTCGCGCTTGATCTCGACGACGAATGGGCGAATACGCCCCTTGTCCGGATGCCGCAAGCCTTCATGCCACCCGAGCCCATTCGCTATATCGGCGGCCAGATGGTCCGCGCCGCGGCTCAGGCCAAGGATCGTGCCGAAGATGCGGGGCGCAAACCGGGCGGCCTGGTTACCAAATTAGCCGCGCTGGCACCCGCGGGTCTCGCGCCCGTGTAGGGCGACGACTAACCCGGCGCTGAGGCGTCAGTCCTTGAGGCGAACCAGCTTTTCGAGCAGCAGGGCGAAGAAGCCGTCGGCGTCGGCGGATTCGAGAACCCGGGCGTTGAATGAGCCCCCTTCCCTGCGCCGCGCCCGGCCCAGATCGGTCCCGCCGTCGGTGACGATCTCAACCTGCATGTCCCGGCCTTCGTATAGATCAGGTTGGAGCAGGTAGGCGATCACGCAAGGATCGTGCATGGGCGGACCCGCTAGCCCCATCTTGCGCGCTCCGTAGAACTCCAGCATGCCCGCCACCGCGTCCGACGCCGCACCGCCCACCGCCCCGGATCGCTGCCCGCTGCTTGGGCGTGGCGATTACCTGGTGGGTAAGGTTCAATCCGATCATCGTGATCGGAATGCCGGCGCGATAAACCGCATCCGCCGCCTCGGGATCGGTGTGGATGTTGTACTCGGCATGAGGCGTAACGTTGCCCTTCCCCGTCGAGCCACCCATGGCAACGATTTCGCGCACACCCGCCCTGGCCCTTCGGCGCGCGCTCGAAGGCGGTCGCCAGATTGGTCAGCGGGCCGAGGGTGACCAGCGTGACGCTCCTTTCCCCCGCCGCGCTCAGGGTTTCAATCAGTAAATCGACGCCATGGCGCTCATCGAGCGGCCAGAAGGGGTCAGGTAAATTCGCACCGTCGATGCCGCTCACCCCGTGCACGGCCTCGGCCGTGTCGAGCGCGCGGTGAAGCGGCTTCCCGCAGCCCGCGAAGACGGGCACGTCCGGCCTGTCGGCAAGCTCGCGGATCGCCCGCGCGTTGACCGAGGTCCGATCGATGGGCACGTTGCCGCCGACGGTGGTCACGCCCAACAAATCAAACGCCTCGGGCGAGGCGAACGCCATCAGCAGTGCGACCGCATCGTCCTGACCGGGGTCGCAATCTATGATCAAAGGGCATGGAGCCACCGGAAATTCCCGGGTCAGCCGTAGATCTTCTCGTATTGGGCCCAATAAGTCTCGAACCCGGGCCGCAACAGGTCAATCAGGCCGTTGAGATGGGCTTTCTGGCCGGGGAAAAACTCCTGCATGGAAACCGCCTGTTCCTCGGGCGAGAGGTAAAAATTAGGATCAAGGTCGCTTTCCATGATCTCGGTAATCAGGCGAAGCGCGGCCATGACCTTGAACGCGAGGTGCTCCTTTAGCAGCAGTCCCATCTCGTCCTCGTCGACCTTGCCGAAATAGCAACCGAGCGCGTAGCGGTCCATCTCCTCATCGGACTCCAGCCACATCAGCATTTCGGCGATGTCCCACTTGCGGTTACTGTAGCCGCCGCCGTCCCAGTCGATGAACATGACTTCGTCGTCGTCGTTAAAGATCATGTTCACGTAAGCCGTGTCGTTGTGGGTGAACACCGGGATATAGGGCCGAATCACCTGTTCCAGGGTGTCGGTCACCCGGCGGAAGAGCGGGACCTCGTCGATCCACTTCGAAGGCTGGTTGCCGGTCTCGGGCTTGCCCGCCTCCATCTCGTTAAGATAACGGCGCACCGTGTGAAACGGCCACCAGTAACTCATGGTCTGCTCGACGGCGCCCGAACCCTCGTGGAGCATTTTCAGGCGCTCGAGGGTATGCGCCATCATCTTCGGTTCCCTGAGCATCTCAGCGGTCATCTTCGGGTTGTCGATAAAGTCGGTGACCGTGAGCGCCGGCTCCCAATAGCGCAAGCAGGGCCCAAGTTTCAGCTTGTGGGCCGCGATGGTGCATTCGACGATAGCAGTCTGGCGGGTACGGAATTGATCGAAGCCGCAACGTACGGCAAAGCGCGTGCCGTCGGCGTCGGTGATGAAATAAGTCCGGTTCTGCAGGCCGCCGAACTTCTGCTCGATCTGAATTTCTCCCTCCCAGATCGGTAGATTGCGGATATAGGCCTGAGTTTCCTCCGTCGACCAGGACCGCCGCAAGCTGGATACTTCGTTATGGCCAATGTAATCGGGCTCCATTCGCATCCTCCCCCGGGTTGAGCCAGTGTTCGAACTGCTAGTCTACGCAACCCGATTTTATCTGACAATTTGGGAATTTCAGTTGTCGTCCTCAAGCGATAGCAGGCTCGCATTGCCGCCCACCGCCGTGGTGTCGACCGACACCGTGCGCTCGGTCGCAAAACGGTGAAGGTAACGCGGCCCCCCGGCCTTCGGCCCCGTCCCCGAGAGCCCGTCCGCGCTGCGCTTCTCGCGCACCGCGTCGACCAGCGCGCGGGCCCGCGCATCGACCTTATCGGCGGCCTCGGGCGTGACCGTCGCGCGCGCGAGCAGGGCCTGGACGCAAAGCGCCTCGTCGAGTCGCCAGGAGCCCCGGATCGCCGCGCGCAGTGATGCCAGGTCGGTGGGCCGCAGGCTATCGGTCGGGCCAGGTGCCCCCTCCGGCGACAGGTTCGGCGGTCACAGTAGGCCTAGTGCGCGCAGCTCGGCGACCATCTCGGCGGGCATATCGGCGGCCGCATCGCTCGCGGGCGCGTCGTAATCCTGGGGCGCGTCTGCGGGATCGAGATAGCGCCAGCCCTGCATCGGATCACGCGGCTGACGCACGGTGCGCACGAGTTCGGGCTCAAACACGATACGGCAGACCCGGCCCTTCTCCGGCACGGTGATGCGCTCGAAACGCCGGATCGGCTGACGCACCCGGATAGCGCCCTTGATCAGCCAGTATAGCGAGCCGCCATCGAGGATTTCCTCGGTGCGTTTGGGAAAATTACGCGTCCAGTGGCCGACCTCGGGCGTCTCACCGGCCTTTTCGAGCTCGGCCAGGCGCTTGGTCTGCCAATTTTCGAGTTGTTCTACGCTGTCTATGCCGACACACATCTTAAGTAGATGAAGGGCCATCGCAAGGCCCCCTATTCCTCGGCCCGGCTCGCGCCCCTGCCCGCGAGAGCCTGGGCGACCTTGGACCCCGACACCCGCCCGAGTTCGGCCGAAATTTCGTTGCCCGCCGCCGCTAGGGCCGCCAGATTGACCCCCGTCTTGACCCCCAGGCCGTGGAGCATGTAGACCACGTCTTCGGTCGCCACGTTGCCCGACGCGCCCGCCGCGTAAGGGCAGCCGCCCAGACCAGAGACCGAGGCATCGATGGTCGCGACGCCCAGTTCGAGCACGGCATAGAGATTGGCCAGGGCCTGACCGTAGGTATCGTGAAAATGCGCTGCCAGCTCGGCAATCGGGACCTCGGCGGCGACCGCCTCGAAAACCGCGCGCGCCTTCTCGGGCGTGCCCACCCCGATGGTGTCGCCGAGCGAAATCTCGTAGCAGCCCATCTCGCGCAGGGTTCTGGAGACCGAAACCACCACGTCGGGCGCGATATCGCCCTCGTAGGGACAGCCCATGACGCAGGAGACGTAGCCGCGCACCGCGATGCCGTCGCGCGCCGCCGCCTCGCAGACCGGCTCGAAGCGGGCCAGGCTCTCGGCGATCGAACAGTTGATGTTCTTGTATGAAAACGTATCCGACGCGGCGCCGAAGATTGCGACCTCCTTGACCCCGACCGCCCTGGCCGCCTCGTACCCCTTCATGTTCGGTGTCAAGACAGGATATTTAACGCCTTGTTCTTTCTTAATATTTGAAAATACGTCTCCCGCGTCCGCTAGTTGGGGAACCCATTTCGGCGAGACGAAGCTCGTCGCCTCGATGACCGGCAAACCGGTCCCAGAAAGGCGGTCGATGAAGGCCACTTTCTGGTCGCTGGAAAGAATCTCGGGCTGGTTCTGCAGGCCGTCGCGCGGGGCCACTTCGACCAGCTTGACCCGTTGGGGAATCGTCATGGCGAAAGTCTACATCCCCCGCCCGCCCCGCGTCACTCCCCGTCGCACCGGCCGGTTCATTACATCCGGAAGGTGCCGAAGGTGGTCCGCGGGATCGGCGCGTTTAGCGCTGCATGGAGCCCGAGAGCCAGGGTTTCGCGGGTTTTCGCCGGATCGATCACGCCGTCGTCCCATAACCGGGCGCTGGAATAGTAGGGATGGCCCTGGGTTTCGTATTGCTCGAGGATGGGTGTCTTGAACGCGGCCTCCTCCTCCTCGCTCCACTCGCCGCCCTTGGCCTCGATCCCGTCGCGCTTGACCCGCGCCAGCACGGATGCCGCCTGCTCGCCGCCCATAACCGAAATCCGCGCGTTGGGCCACATCCACAGGAAGCGCGGGTCGTAGGCGCGCCCGCACATGCCGTAATTGCCCGCTCCGTAACTGCCGCCGATCAGCACCGTAAGCTTGGGAACCTGGGCGCACGAGACCGCCGTGACCAGCTTCGCGCCGTCCTTGGCGATGCCTCCGGCTTCCGCTTTGCGCCCTATCATGAAGCCCACGACGTGCTGTAGGAAGATCAGCGGAATACCGCGCTGACAGCACAGTTCGATGAAATGGGCGCCCTTCAGGGCCGATTCCGAGAACAAGATGCCGCTGACCGCGACTATGCCCACTGGAATCCCCACGATATGGGCATAGCCGGTGACGAAATTAGGCGCGTATTCGGGTTTGAATTCGTCGAGTTCGCTGCCGTCGACGATCCGCGCGATCACCTCGCGCACATCGTAGGCCATGCGCAAGTCGGTCGACGCGATGCCGTGCAATTCCGAGACTGGATGGGCGGGCTTGAGAGATTCCCGGCGCAGCACAGTCACGGGGCGCCGGCGGTTGAGGTGCGAGACGATCCGGCGCGCAATCGCGATGGCGTCGGCGTCGCCTTCAGCGACATGGTCGACCACGCCGGAAATTTTCGAATGCACGTCGGCGCCGCCCAGCTCCTCGGCGTTGACCACCTCGCCGGTCGCCGCCTTGACCAGCGGCGGTCCGCCCAAAAAAATCGTGCCCTGATTGCGCACGATGACGGATTCGTCGGCCATCGCGGGAACGTAGGCGCCGCCCGCGGTGCACGAACCCATGACCACCGCGATCTGGGGGATGCCCTTGGCCGACATGCGTGCCTGATTGAAGAAGATTCTCCCGAAATGGTTGCTGTCGGGAAAGACGTCGTCCTGGAATTGCAGGTTCGCGCCGCCAGAATCGACCAGATAGATGCACGGCAGATGGTTGGCTTCGGCGATTTCCTGGGCGCGCAGATGCTTCTTCACCGTAAGCGGATAATAGGTCCCGCCCTTTACCGTCGCATCGTTGGCCACGATCACGCATTCCTGGCCCGCAACGCGCCCCACGCCGGTGACCAGGCCCGCACCCGGCGCCTCGCCGCCGTACAGGCCGTGGGCCGCCAGCGCCGAAAATTCTAGAAAGACCGTATCCGTATCGAGCAAGGCCTTGACCCGGTCGCGCGGCAGCATCTTGCCCCGCCCCAGATGGCGCTCCCGGGACTTGGCATCGCCGCCCTCGGCAACCCGATCGAGATTGGCGTGCAGGTCGTCGACCAGCTTGCGCATCGCGGCGGCGGTGTCCGTGAAGGATTTCGCGCCGGTATCGATCTGGCTCTTGATTTTGGGCATGATGGTCTCTGCGTTGGTCTCGAAGGCCAGGGCTATCGCGCGGTGCGCTTGCGCGCTAAATTACCCCCGAGAACCGGGAGCGGCCAGCGCTAATTCGCCCTCCGGTCGCAATGCGCGCACGAAGGAGGGGTCATGTCGTCCACCACCAGTCTGCCGGGCATTGCCGATCTCGAGGCTGCCGCCGAGATCGTCTACCAGACCCTGACGCCGACGCCGCAGACCCGTTGGCCGCTGCTCGCCGAACGGATGGGTTGCGACACCTGGGTCAAACACGAGAACCATACGCCGATCGGCGCCTTCAAAATCCGCGGCGGGCTAGTCTATATGAACCGCATCAAGCAGGCGGAGCCCGGGATCGAGGGCGTTGTCTCGGCGACGACCGGCAATCACGGCCAGAGCATCGCCATTTCGGCCCGCCTCAACGGGCTCCATCCCGTGCTCGTCACGCCGATCGGTAATTCGCCCGACAAGAACGCCGCCATGCGCGCCCACGGCGCCGAGCTGATCGAGCACGGGGCCGATTTCGACGAAGCCCACGATCTCGCGCTCGAGCTCAAGGAAAGCCGAAACCTTCACTACGTGCCCTCCTTCCACCCCGATCTTGTGGCGGGTGTGGGTACCTATAGCCTCGAATTTCTGCGTGCCGTGCCCGACCTTGATACGGTCTACGTGCCGGTCGGTTTGGGCTCGGGAATCTGCGGCATGATCGCCGCGCGCGACGCGCTGGGCGTGAAAACGACCATCGTCGGCGTGGTTTCCAAAGGCGCCGACTGCTACGCCCGGTCCTTCGAGGCGCGCGAACCGGTGCCCACCAACGCGGTCAACACCTTCGCGGGCGGGCTTGCGGTACGCAACCCCCACGCCGGTGCGCTGGACGTCATCTTGGGCGGGGTCGACCGCGTCGTCCGGGTCTCCGACGACGCCATCCTCACCGCCATGGGCTGGTACTTCACCGACACCCACAACGTCGCCGAAGGTGCCGGCGCCAGCAGCCTCGCAGCGCTCGCCGCGGAAAAAGACAGGATGGCGGGAAAGAAGGTGGGTCTGGTGCTCTCGGGCGGCAATATCGACGCGGAGGTTTACGTCAAGGCGCTGGAAAAAATTGGCTAAGCCGGCCACCCTACGCCCGAACGCCAGAGAAAAAGCGGCCGCAGCATGTTCGAAAGCACGACGTACGACGAGATCTACGGAAACTTCTGCTGGAACATTCCAGAGAAGCTCAACATCGGCGTCGAAATCTCCGACAAATGGGCAGAGGACAGAACCCGTATCGCGCTGATCCACATCGACCGTTGCTCAAAGGTCCATAGGCTCAGCTATCGGGAACTGGCCAACCCGGTCGAACCGCTTTTCCAACGCGCTTTGCGGATTGAACGTGACGCGAGGCGACAGAATCGCGGTCTTCCTCCCCAACACCCCGGAAACCTTGATCGCCCACATCGCGACCTACAAGGCCGACGCCGTCCTAGTGCCATTGCTGGCCCTGTTTGGGCCGATGGCCATCGAACACCGGCTGCGCAGCGGCGGGGCAAAAATTCTTGTCACCGACCGCGACCTCTTGCCCAAGGTTCCGGAGGTCAGGAACAACCTCCCCACCCTCGAGGCCGTCATCGTGGTCGATGCGGACGCCGGCACAGGCGAGCTTAATTTCCAGACCCTTCTGGATAACGAGAGCGACAACTTCGATGCCGTCGAGACGGCCAGCAACGATCCGGCGCTGATTGTCTACACGTCGGGCACCACCGGCCCGCCGAAAGGCGCGCTGCACGGGCACAGACTGCTGCTGGCAGAGGTCTTCAACCTCGACTTCTTCCCGCAACCGGGCGATCTGTTCTGGACCCATTGCGAATGGGCCTATGTGGCGGGTTCGTTCACGGCCCTCTACCCGACGCTTAACGCCAGTCTGACGATCGTGAATTACGAGCGCACCGGAAGATTCGATCTCGCGCAAGCCTTCCGGGTCATCTCCGATTACGGGGTCACCGTCATCTTTGCCATCGCCTCGGCGCTGCGCATCATGATGGAGGGCACCGAGCACCCCGGCGAGCAATACGACCTCTCCAAGCTGACGGCGATTGCGGTCGTCGGCGAGAGCATGGGCCCCGACCTTCTGGAATGGGGGTGCCAGGAACTGGGTGTGGGGCTAACCGAGAATTACGGCCTGACGGAGTGCGATTACTCCATTTCCAACTGTTCGGCAATTATGGAAGTCCGCGAGGGGTCCATGCGCCGGGCGACCCCGGGACATGTGGTCGAGATCATCGACGAGGCCGGTCACGTACTGCCGCCCGATACCTACGGCGAGATCGCGATCCGCAAACCCGACCCCAGCATGTTCCTGGGCTATTGGGACAATCCGGAGGCTACGCGAGCACGCTTCATCGGTGATTGGCTGCGCAGCGGCGACTACGCGACCAAGGACGCCGACGGCTATTTCTGGTTTACCGGTCGCCAGGACGACATCATCGAGAGCGGTGGCTACCGGATCGGGCCGGGCGAGATCGAGGCCGCGCTGAAGCAACACGCCGCCATGGCCGACGCCGACGCCATCAAGGGCCAGGTCGTCAAAGCCTTCGTCACCGTCAAGGCGGGAACCGCCCCGGACGGCGCCCTGGAAGAAAAACTGCGCCACCATGTCCGAAACAAACTGGAAGCCCACGCCTACCCTCGGGAGATCGAGTTTCTTGGTGCCCTTCCCGTCGGCAACACGGGCAAGGCCATGAAGCGGGAGCTGCGTCGCAGGGAAAACGACAAGGCGGCGCGGCACGACAAAGGAGCACCAGCGTAATGGCACTCACCGAACGACGCATAGAAAACTCCACGGTATGGATCCACCTGAACTACCCCGCCAAGAAAAACCCCCTGCGCTACGAGATGTACGAGGAAATTTTCATTGCCCTGGACGCCTTCGAAACCGATGACTAGGTCCGCATAGTTGTCGTCACGGGCAACGGCGGCAATTTCTCGTCGGGCTTCGATGTCTCTCAGGGCTTGCCCGATCCGTATGGAGATTTCGTCAAGAATGTCTTGGGCAAGGCATCCAATCGGCTTTGGTATTTCCCCAAACCGACCATCGCCGCAGTCACGGGCTATTGCGTCGGCGGCGGCTTCGAACTGGCCACGGGAGCGGACCTCGTCTACGCCGCCACCGACGCCCAGCTGGGAGAGCCCGAGATCGACTTTTTTTCTACACCCCCGATTTCAACAGCCCCCCCCCTGCATCGCCCTACCGCGACAGGCGGAGGAAATGATTATTTTGGGTCAAGTGGTCTCCGGCGCCGAGGCGGTCGAAATCGGTCCGGTCAACCGTGCCGTCCCGGCGGACCGCCTGGTGGATAAGGTCGAGGCCGTGTGCCGGCAAATTGTCTCGCTACCGTCCAAAACCGTGGCGATGGCCAAGGCGGGGCTGAACGGCGCCCCGGACCTGCGGGGATACGCCAAAGCCATCGAGCACGGCGAGGACATCGCCATCGCCAACGCCGAGGCCAACAAATCCAACCCGGCCTGCCTAGAATTCCACAAGGCGATCGCGGAACACGGAGCCAAGGCCGCGCTCAAGATGGTGCGGAGCCAGGGCCCCTGGAAGGGTTGATCGCGAGCGGCTCTAACCGTCGGCAGAACCCAACCGCTCGACCAGGGTGCCAAGCGTCGCCCCGGGAATGTCGAGCGCCATCACCGCCTCAGCGATCCCTTCCGCCTGTCCACGCGCGATGCGCCGGTCCGCGTTGTCGAGGAACTTCGCCATCACCTCCGCCTCGCTGAGCGGACGGCCTTGCGCGCCGCGGTTGACCTGTTCGCGATGGCGCAGCGTGCGCCCGTCTTGGGTCTCGACCACAAGCTCGCCGGAAAAGAACGCGGGGAACCCGGATCCCGGGTCCGGCGCATACCCGATCTTCCGACACAGCGCACCGATGGCGGAATCGGCCAGCGCATCCGCCTCCAGTTCGTCGAGGGTGAAGCGCCCGCGCACCAGCGTGGCGGCGACGGTGTAGGGCAGCGAGAAGCGTGCGTCGTAGTCGTTGGCGGGCCGTTGCTTCAACGCCAGCGGCTCGCAGACGATGTCAACCGCACCTTGCGCGATCAGCCCGGTGGCGCGGACCACGTCTTGCGCGCGCAGGCCGTGGTCGGCCATCAGGGTGAGCGCGGCATCGGCGAAGGCGTGATTGAAATGGCAGATCGGGTAGGGCTTCAACGCCACGCTGAGCATTTCCCAGACCTCGCCCAATCCGGCGGTGCAGGCGCCGAGATCGACCTCCGCGTCGGAACCGAGATAGCTGTTGTAGAGACCGAAGCGTCCCTCGTAGGGGCGGCTGGGTGCCTGGAAACCGGCGCCTGCGAGGCTGGCCGCCGTGATGCCGCCAACCCCCGCCCAGCCCGGATGGGCCCGCTTCGTCCACGCCCCCTCCTCGAGGAATTCGAAACTGCCGCTGGCAAAGCTGAGCGCGATACCCTGAGCGCGGATGAGCGCCGCGGCGTCGAGCCCGGCGAGCCGCCCCGCCGCGAGGGCGCAGCCGAAGACGCCGACCACGCCCGTCGGATGAAACCCCACGAGATGAAACCCGCCCTTTGCCGCGGCGCCGATCCGCGCGCCCGCCTCGATGGCGACGAGGTAGGCGAGCAGGGCGTCGCGCCCGCTGCCACCCGCCCGGACGGCTGCTCCCAGCACCGTCGGCACGGCGCTCGCAGAGGCGTGGATCACGCCGCCCGGATGGGTATCGTCGTAGTCGAGGCCGTGGGCAAGGATGCCGTTAATCAGCACCGCATCGCGGAGCGGCAGACGCGCGTCCATGCCGATCACCGGGTGGCGGCCCTCGCTCTCGCCGGCCGAGAGTGCTTGCACGCCCGCCAGGCTGGGCTCGGCGAAGTCGTAGCTCGCCCCTGCCAGCGCCGTGCCCAGGGTGTCGAGGATGTGGAGCTTGGCCCGAGCGATCACCTCGCTGGGTACGTCCTCGAAGCGCAACCCGGCGGCGAACGCCGCGAGGGTCTCGGCAATGGCGGGTTCGGCTTCCGGTTGAACGATGGGTTCCGTGGACATCAGCCTCTCTTATCCTGTTTGCGTTTCGAGCGTAATCCGACCGGATCGGTCGCACTCGGTTACGATTAGATCACGCCCTTCTCGCGAAGCGAACGCAGATCGTCGTCGCCGAGCCCGAGAAGCTCGCCCAGGACCGCGTCCGTATCGCCCCCTAGGCGCGGGCCCAGCGTGTCGATACGCCCCGGCGTGTCCGAGAGCAGCGGATAGACGCGCGGCACGGTAACGCCTCCCAGATCGGGGTCAATGATGTTGGCCAGATCGCCGCGCGCCTCAAACTGTGGGTCGGCGAAGATATCCGCGATGGTGTTGACCGGAGCGCAAGGCACCTCACCCGCCTCGCACTCGGCCAAGACCGCCGCGCGGTTGCGCGCCCCCATCCAGGCTGCAACTTCCGCATCGACCGCCTCGTGTTCGGCGATGCGGCGTGCGCCCCTCTCCCATTTCTCCAGCGCGGCAAGCTCGAGCCGACCCATGACCCGGCACAGCCGCTCGAACATCTTATCGCTGGTACACGCAATCGCGACCCACTGCCCGTCGGCGGTCTCGAAATGCCCGTGGGGGCAGGCGTTGCTCGTGCCCAGGCCCAGGCGGCCGCGCACGGTGCCGTCCGCGGCGTAAGCCGGCGCGATTTCGTCGAGCAAGCGGAACACCGCCTCGTAGAGCGCCATGTCGACGACCTGGCCGCGCCCCGTCGCGTCACGCGCGCGCAAGGCGAGGAGCACCCCGATGGCGCCGTAAAGCCCCGCAATATAATCGCCCAGCGAGGTCGAGCCCGGCGTCAGCGGCGGGCTACCGGGCATACCGGTCAGATGCGCGAGGCCGCCGAAGGCGTGGGCGATGCGCGCGAAGCCGGGACGGTTCTTGTAAGGGCCAGTCTGGCCGAAGCCGGAAATCCGCAGCAGAACCAGCCCCGGATTGCACTCCGAAAGCACATCCCAGCCCAGGCCCCATTTCTCCAGCGTGCCGGGGCGGAAATTCTCGCACACCACGTCGGAACGAACGACGAGGCGCTTGAGTAGGTCGACACCCTCGGGCTTACGTAGGTCCAGGGTCAGGGAGCGCTTGTTGCGCGCCTCCGAGAGCCAGAAATAGCTGTCCTCATCCCGCCCCGACGACTTTCCCAAGCCACGCAGCGGGTCACCCGATCCGGGCTGCTCGACCTTGATCACTTCGGCGCCGAATTCGCCGAGTATGGACGCGCTGAACGGGGCGGCAACGAAAGTTGCAAGATCGAGCACGCGCATCCCGTCGAGGGGCCGCGCCTGCCCGGCGGCCTCCGGGCCTGGCGTCTGAGTCGGTGCCATGGGTGCTACGTCCTCGGGCTTCGCCGCAGGATCGTCTTGAATTGGGTCCGCCCGGCGGGATGGATGCTTTCCGCGATCATCAGGATCTGTCGGTTCTCTCCGATGTAGCGACGCGTGGTCTTGAGCGCCGGCGCGCCGGACCGGCATTCGAGGGCTCGGGCGATCTTACGCGAAACCGGCGCGGCGTCGACCGTCTGCGCGACCTCGACCACCCGTTCGCCGGAACGCTCCTCGATCATCACGTAGACGGGAACCGCTCGCCGGCCGATCTCGTCGCCGAGCGCGCCGAAGCGCTGGGCCAGGTCGATCACGGTCCAGCATAGCGGCGGGACGTCTTCGCCCGTACGTCGCAGCCCCTCGAGCCGGATCCAGGTCGAGCCGCGCGGCACCCCCTGGTCTCGCACCATGGCCGCACCGGCGGTGTGCGACGAACGCCCGCTCAAGACGAAGCGCGCGTCGGCGGAATAGCGGATCAGCTCGTTCAGGCTGTCGATGGTTTGGATATAGCGCCCGGCGGGCGTCTTGCCCACGACCACCGAACCCGAACCGCGGCGCCGCGTAATGAGGCCGCGATCGACCAGGATGCGGAGCGCCTCGCGCGCCGTGTGTCGGCTGCAGGCGTGAGTGCCGCACAACTCCCGCTCGGTGGGAAGCAGCGAGCCCACGGGATAGCTCCCCGCCTCGATATCCTGGCCGATCAGGCCGGCCAGTTCTAGATAGCGCGGCGGTGGATTTTCATGACCTTCCTGCATTCGCTTGAAACTCTCATAATGTCTGGACAAAATGTCCGGACCAATTTAATTTACCCGAGCTTGTCCGCCTGAGCAAGAAGGGAGAGCCCCGCGATGTACGGCACTAAGGAAATCGCACCCAATCGCTATCGCGAAACGCTCGGCCGCTATTTCGAAGCGTTCGTGATCAGCGATGTCTACGAGCACCGCCCGGGGCGCACGATCAGCGAGGCCGACAACAGCTGGTTCACCCTGCTGACCATGAACACCCACCCGCTGCACTTCGATGCCGAGTATGCGAAACACAGCGAATTCGGACAGCCACTGGTCAACAGCGCTTTTACGCTCTCGGTCGTGCTCGGCATGTCGGTCTCCGATACCAGCCAGAAGGCGATCGCTAATCTCGGCTGGACCGACATCAAGCTCACCGCCCCCGTCTTCGTCGGCGACACGATCTACGCAGCCTCCGAAGTGCTGGCCAAGCGCGAATCAAAATCCCGCCCCCATCAGGGAATCGTCACCGTCGAAACCACGGGCACGAAGCAGGACGACACCGTGTTCATGACTTTCACCCGCTCGATGCTGATCCCTATGCGCGGCCACGCGGTCGAAGACAAGGCCGCGAATTACTAGGAGACGGACCATGAGCAGCGCGAATACGACCGACGGTTCGGGAATGGACACCCAGATCCTCGAAGCGCTCGACAAATTTCTCGTCCGCGAGGTCGATCCTTACGTGATGGCCCTCGAGCAGGCCGACGAATACCCCGCTGACATGGTCGAAGGGATGAAGGAACTGGGCCTGTTCGGCTGCATCATCCCCGAAGAATTCGGTGGCATGGGCCTGCCGATTACGACCTACGCCCGGATCGTCGAGCGGGTTTGCGAAAGCTGGATGTCGCTGTCCGGGATATTCAACTCCCACCTGATCATGGCCAACGCGGTCATGCGCTTCGGCACCGAGGCGCAGAAACGCGAATGGCTGCCGAAATTCGCGAGCGCCGAAATCCGCGGCGGCCTCGCCCTGACCGAACCCAATTGCGGCACCGACCTTCAGGCGATCCGCACCCGCGCCGTGCGCGACGGCGACGGCTATATCGTCAACGGCACCAAGACCTGGATCTCGAATGGCATCCACGGCGGTTGCTTCGCGCTGCTGGTCAAGACCGACCCCAAGGCCGAGCCGCGTCACAAAGGCACCAGCCTGTTCCTAGCGCAGAAAGGCGACGGCTTTTCCGTCAGCCGCAAGCTGGAAAAGCTCGGCTACAAGGGCATCGATTCCGCCGAGCTCATCTTCGAGAACTACCGCATTCCTGCCGAGCGCCTGATCGGCGGCGAAGAGGGCCTCGGGCTCAAGCACGCCATGGGCGGGCTGGAGCTGGGCCGCATCAACGTCGCCGCACGGGGCGTCGGCGTCGCCAAGCGTGCACTGGATCTCGCGCTCGCTTACGCCCAGAATCGCGAGACCTTCGGCCAACCCATCGCCAACCACCAGTCGATCCAGATCAAGCTCGCTGATATGGCAACGAGGCTGGAGGCGTCGCGTCATCTTACCCGCGCCGCGGCGCAGGCGTTCGACGCCGGCGAACGCTGCGACATGGAGGCGGGCATGGCCAAGCTGTTCGCCACCGAGACCGCGCTTTACAACGCGACCGAATCCATGCGCGTCCACGGCGGCTACGGCTATTCTAAGGAATTCGAGATCGAGCGCCTCTATCGCGACGCGCCGCTGCTCTGCATCGGCGAGGGCACAAACGAGCTGCAGCGCATCATCATCGCGCGCCAGCTCGTCGCCCGGAACCCGGCCTGAGGGCGGCCACGATGGCGTTTCCCCTAGAAGGCGTGCGCATCATCTCGGTCGAGCAATACGGCGCCGGCCCGTTCGGCACCCTTCACCTCGCCGACCTGGGCGCGGAAGTCATCAAGATCGAGAACCCAACCGAAGGGGGCGATGTGGGCCGCTTCGTGCGCCACCCCGACGACCCGCTGGCCACCGGCGACAGCATGTTCCACCAGGCGTTCAACCGGAACAAGCGCAGCATCACGCTGAACCTGAAGCACCCCAAGGGGCGCGATCTTTACCATCGCCTCGTCCAAACCGCCGACGTCGCCTTTAACAATTTACGCGGCGACCTGCCCGATAAGCTCGGCCTGACCTACGACGCGCTCAAAGCCGTTAACGAGCGTGTCGTCTGCGTCCACCTCTCGGCCTATGGCCGGGCCAACGAGCGCGCCGGCTGGCCCGGCTACGACTATCTCATGCAGGCGGAGTGCGGCTATCTCTCGCTGACCGGTGATCCCGAGGGCCCGCCCTCGCGCCTGGGCCTCTCGATGGTCGATTTATCGTCCGGCCTGCAATCGGCAATCGCCATGCTGGCCGGCATCGTCGGCGCACGCGCGAGCGGCAAGGGTGGCGATTACGACATCAGCCTGTTCGACGCGGCGATCGCGAACCTGGCCTACGTCGGGGCGTGGTACCTGACCGCCGGCGTGAACACCGGGCGCGCGACGCGCTCGGCGCACCCCAGCCTGACGCCGAGCCAGCTCTACCGGACCCGCGATGGCTGGATCTTCATCATGTGCAACAAGGAGAAATTTTGGCCCGCGCTGTGCACCGCGCTCGGCCGGGCCGAACTCGCCTCCGACCCAGATTTTTCGACCTTCGCCGAGCGCCTGCGCAACCGAGACCGGCTAACGAATTTTCTTGACGAGGCGCTCTCCGAGCACACCACAGCGGAGTGGCTGCAGCATTTTTCCGGCACCGTGCCCGCCGCGCCCGTGAACGACATCGCCGGCGCGCTCGAGGCCCCGTTCACCCGCTCAACGGGGCAAATCGTCTCCTACGGTGCGCCCGACGGCACGACCGTCACGACAACCGGCCCGGCGATCCGCCTGCCCGGCGTCGCCCCCCTCACCCGCGCGGCCCCGCCCCTCGCCGGCGATCTCGACGCCGTCATGGCGGAACTCGGCATCGACACGGCCGAGCTCGCGGCGCTCAAAGCCGAGGGCGTCTGTTAGGGGGGACCTGCGCCTTAGCAGCAGCCGATCCTACCGGCCACCCTTGCCGGGCTAGTCGAGCACCGCGACCGCCTCGACCTCGAACAGCATCCCATCGAGCGCCAGGCGCGGCACTGGGACCAGGGTCTGGACCGGCCGCCAGTCGCCGAACGTCTCCGCGACATGCTGGGTCAGGATTTTGGGCTTTGATTCGTCGTGATCGACCACGTAGACCACGAGCTTGGTCACCTGGTGCGGTTTTGCGCCCACGGCCTCGAGTGCGATCCGCAGATTGGCGTAGGCCTGCTTGACCTGCGCCGAAAACTCCGGCGTCTTCGCCCCGGTGCCCCGCGATAAACGCGATGCGCGCAACCCCCTCGGCGAGGACCGTATGACTGAAGCCGTAAGGGGCGGGATCGAAGATGCCGGGCGGATTAGCGGCGGTCAATTTGACGGGGCTCATGAACGACAATCCTTCTCTAAGGCTCAACCGAAGAAGTCGAATGCGACGGACAAAAACCTCTCGGGCCGCTCGCTCGCCGGCCCGTGGCCGCAGGCGGCGAGCGCGTAAAGATCCGCCTGGGGAATCGCCTCGACCAACAGCGCAGCGGTCTCGTCGAACGGGCAAGGCGCATCGGAGCGTCCATGGACGATCGCGACCTCGCAAGCTATCCGCGCGAATTCCTCGGCGGCTAACACCGTGGGTGCGAGCAGCGCATCCTTGTCGCCCCCGAACATGGCCTTAAAATACTCCGCGTAGCTGTCTGCCTTGAGCACCGCGAGGCGGTCTTCGAGCATGGCGTCGGTCACGAACGCGCTGTCGTAAAACAACACGTCCATCGCCCGGCGCAGATCCGCTAGGTTTTCGGGAAACGTCCACAGCGTCTCGAGGTCGGCGTTGACCGTCATGGGCGTGCCGATGGCGGCGGAGAGCAGCAGCTTGCTTACGTCCCCATGACGGCCCGCGAGGCGCATGCCCAGCGTCGAGGACAACGAGTGGCCGAGGATGCCCTTCGGCCCTTCGGGCATCGCGGCGAACACCGCTTCCGCCTGCTTGAGCCAGAGCGGGTAGTCGAAATAGGGCGGCTCCGCCTTGCGCCCCGAACCGCCGAACCCGATCAGGTCGGTGCCGAAGACGTGATAGCGCGCGGCCAGCGGCTCCAGAACCCGGCCGAAATTGACCGGTACGCAGGTGCCTGGCCCGACCCCGTGCATAAGTAGGATGGGAAAGCCCGAGCCCGCCTCGTAGATATGAGCGCGTGCGCCCTCGACCTCGATATCGCGCTCGATGAGATCCATGCATCCTCCCCCAACGGATAGCTCGCGTTCAAAATGTAACAGGTTTGGAAGGAGACCGATTGCCCAAAGCATGGTTTCCGCGTCGGAAGATGATAACGTTTAACCGGATCGTTATCCGCACAGAGAGACGGAAGCCATGGACCTTGAAAAACCGCCCGCCATGCTCGAAGAGCGCTTCGGCGAGAATCCCGACTATTCGTGGATGCTACCGGCGAGATACTATACCGAGCCCGCGATCTTCGAACGCGAGAAGAGGGAGATATTTTTTAAGGGCTGGCAGTTCGCCGGCCACCGGGAGGAATTCAGCGAACCCGGCAGCTACAAGGTCTACGACTTTTTCGACCAGAGCATCATCCTGATCCGCTGCCCAAACAGTGAAATCCGGGGCTTCTTCAACGTCTGCATGCATCGCGGCCACGAACTGCTCAAAGGCGCGGGCACGGTCAAACGCATCCTGTGCCCCTATCACGCCTGGTCCTACGATCTTGACGGCAGCCTCCACGCCGCAGGCAACAGCGAGAACGTCGCGGGCTTCGATCGCGGCGACGTCTGCCTCACACCCGTTCGCGTCGAGCAATTCGCGTCCATGATTTTCGTCAATTTCGACGCGGGCGCCGCGCCCATGAAGCAGACCATGGCGGGCCTGGACGATGAATTCCGCGCCGCCATCCCAGGCTTCGACGACCTGACCCTGGTCCAGCGCGATCCCTTCGAGGTCCAGGCCAACTGGAAGGTCGTGGTCGAGAATTTCGTCGAGTGCTACCACTGCCCGGTCGCCCACGAACACGTCATGGCGGGCTCGAACTCGCTGCTCAAGAAGAGTTTTGAGACGGTCGAGCACCCCCACTACATGAGCCACATCATCCGCGCCAACAGCCACGAAAATCCGTCCTACAATTTCAGCCCCGACGACGCCATCCAGGACGTCTTCCTGTGGTGGATGTGGCCGAACATCATGTTTATGAGCCATCCCGCGGGCGCTAATTTCCACGTCTTCAACCTGATCCCCCGCGGCCCCGACCGCACCGCGCAGACCATGGATTTCTACAGCTCCTCGAAAACCCCGGCCAAGGGCGACTGGGAAATGTTCGAGTTCAACGCCGACGACATCGCCAACGAAGACGTCGCGCTGTGCGAAAGCGTCCAGCGCGGGCTCCACTCGCGGGGCTACAAGCCGGGCCGCCTGATGGTCGACAAGGAGCGCACCTACCGAAGCGAACACTGCCTCCACCATTTCCAACGCCTAGTGTGGGACGCACTCAACGGAGACGCCCCGTGACGAGCCTGGAGACCGACGCCAGCCGCGAAGCGCCGCCGGATTTCCGCCCCCGGCGCCTGGGCCACGCGAATTTCTGGGTCCGCGATATCGAGCAGGCGACCGCGTTTTACAACCGCGTCGTGGGCCTGCGCGTCGAATGCACCGAGCCGGGGCTCAAGGCGGGCTTCCTCGGCAACGGCAACACCCATCACGACATCGCCCTGGTCGAGATCACCCGCGGCGAGGACCGCCTGGGCCGCGCCGGCCAGGTCCAGATCCCGAAGGAAATTTCTGGCCGAGCCGGCCTTTTCCACCTGGGCTGGGAGATGGAAACCGAACAGCAACTGGTCGAGGCGATCCGGCGCGTAAAACCCGAATGGAAAAAGCCCGGCATGGTCGTCGATCACCAGATCGCCCATTCCATTTTCGTCCCCGACCCCGACGGCAACTTCAACGAGTTCTACGCCGACATGCTCAAAGACTGGCGCTCCATCTTCCAGGGCGAGATGGACCTGATCACGGCCAACTGGGACCCGGAGGCGCACCCCCCCCTGACCGAGCCCCAATACGACCCCGCCCCCAACCTCTACGGTGCCGGGGGCGCACCGCTAAAGCCCCGGCGCACGTCGCGCGCAACCCTCGTCTGCGCCGATTTTGCGGGCTGCCTCGATTTCTACACAAACACCGCCGGGCTCAATCCGATCCTCATCGACCGAAAGGCTCAATTCGCCACCCTCGGCGGCACGCTCGGCGAGCACAACCTGTCCCTCTGCGCCGCCACGGACGAGCTAAGCCCCGGCCTACACCACACCAGCTTTGAAGCAGAAGACGAAGCGGCCGTGAGCGATGCGATCGAGGCCCTCAAAGAGCAGGGCATCCCCATCGAGCGCGAGATCGA
>Ga0302135_10000403_pt1 | contig 26447 bp, 25 predicted proteins | sample CBN3_surface_MG_FD_203119 | JGI IMG/M metagenome (GOLD analysis project Ga0302135, IMG submission 203119) | Marine microbial communities from Western Arctic Ocean, Canada - CBN3_32.1 | ecosystem: Environmental > Aquatic > Marine > Oceanic | place: Canada: Western Arctic Ocean | collected...
TAGATAATGGATACTGCGCCCCTATTGTTCTGCGCGGAGGCGAACCTTATGATCGTGCTACCGCATGTCGCTCCTCGGTAAAATATGGGTGGCACGAGATTACGTAGGGAGGATTCCATGATTTTAGCGCGAAGAAACTTCGTCTTTTTCACGGTTGTCGCACTGCTATTCGGGTTCTCGAGCGTGGCCAGCGCCGAGTCGACCATTCGGCTCGAAACATATGCTGGTGCCAAGCACTCGATGAACTCCGAGGGCTGGCCGCAGTGGGTTACGCAGGTCGAAGATGCCGGCAAGGGCAGCATCAAGATCAAAATGACATTCCCGCCGATCAACCCGCGTGATTTGCTCGATCGTGTGCGCACGGGCATTGCCGACATGGCCTGGATAACCCATGGCTACACCACTGGCCGGTTCGTTTTCACCGACATAGTCGAACTGCCCGGCCTCGATGGTAATGCCGAGCAGATGTCACGGGCTTATTGGCGCATCCACGAAAAGCATCTCGCCAAGTTCAATGAGCATAAGGGCGTCAAGCTGCTGGCCTTGTTTAGCCATGGCCCCGGCATGATGCATACGCGCCAAGCAGTCACCCAGGTTTCCCAACTCAAAGGGTTGAAAATCCGCACCGGCGGTGGCGTACAGAGCGCCATAGCCAAGCGCCTCGGCATCGTTAGTGTCTCCGCGCCCGCAACGAAGGCACACGAGCTCCTCAGTCAGGGCGTCGCCGACGGGATCTTCTTCTCGCTTGAGACCATCACCGCGTTCAAGCTCGGTGACGTCGTCAAGTATCACTACTCCATGCCCGGTGGCCTCTATGCGGCGAGCTTTGCCGTCATTATGAATGAGGACAAATTCAACTCGATGGCGAAATCTGAGCAAGACGCGCTCATGAGCGTGGCCGGCGAGGAGATGTCGGCGCATTTCGGCCGCGTGTGGGACCGGTCGGACAAGTTCAGCCACAACGCTTTGAGCAAATCGGGCAATACCATCAGCCCGGTTAGTGCCGCGGTGCACGGTGCTCTCAAGGAACGGCTGGCCGACCTGGACGGTGAGTGGATCAAGAAAGCAAAGAGTGAAGGCCTCGCCAACGCAGCGCAGGTTCTGGCTGAACTGCGTGAGGAAGTTCAGAAAGTAAAGAAGGGCATGTAACTAACGGGAGGGCGTCGTGGCGGATCCAACCGCCCACGACGCCCGGCACCCTGCCGGGGATCGCCTGACCCGGTGCATTTTTTGGATTCTCGGCGGGTTTGCTGGCGTTATTCTTGCGGCGCTCATGGCGGTGACAGTGATCGACGTCATCGGCCGCTACGTATTCAACGCACCGCTCCCGGGCAGCTTCGAAATCACCCAAGTGATGATGGCGGCGTTGATTTTTGCCGCGCTGCCTGCCGTAAGCCGTTTTGAACAACACATCACGATCGACCTGCTTGATGGTGTTACGCCGACACGCCTAGTTCGATTTCGCCAGATCACCATTAACACGGTGTGTGCGGTGGCCCTGGCGATCCTATGCTGGCGACTTTGGGTTTACGCTGTGCAAACCGTGGAATTCGGAGACGTCACCGAGTATTTACGACTGCCGCGCGCACCGGCGATATTCTACATGAGCATCTTTAGCGGTATCGGCGCGTTGGTGTTGTTCGCCAATGCGCTCCGCTATGCGCGCGGCGCCGCCAAGCCCGTCGAACAGATTATGCCACCGATGGACAGCGAGCCTTCAGATTCATGACGACCGGCCTGCCACCTTCGCGTGAACGCCGTGTCCCCGTTCGGTTGTGGGTTAGATGATCGAAGCGCTGATTGCGCTCGCTGTATTGCTGCTGATCATCTTCATGCGGCTACCGATCGCTTTTGCGATGGCGATCGTCGGCGTGACCGGCTTCGCGCTGGAGATCGGGCTACGCCCGTCGATGGCACTGATCGCGCAAATCGCAAGGGATACCGCTGAGACCTACGAATTTTCGGTGGTGCCCCTGTTCATTCTCATGGGTACTTTCGTCGGCCGCGCCGGCTTATCGCACGAGCTCTATGCAGCTTCGAACGCGTTTCTTGGGCACCGTCGCGGTGGCTTATCAATGGCGACGATTGTGGCGTGCGGAGGCTTCAGTGCGATCTGCGGCTCAAGTCTGGCAACTGCGGCAACGATGGCCAAAGTAGCCATGCCGTCGATGCGGCGATACGGCTATGCAGATAGTCTGGCAGCCGGTTCGATTGCGGCCGGGGGCACGTTGGGAATTCTGATCCCGCCGAGCGTTGTCCTCATTATTTACGGCATCCTCACCGAAACCAGCATCAGCGCGCTTTTTATCGCCGGGATCGTGCCCGGGATCATCGGTGTGCTGTTTTACATCGGTGCCGTGCAGGCGACCATTCGGCTGAAACCCGAGCTGGGTCCGCCGGCCGAATGGACGCCATGGCCGGCGCGTTGGATTGCGCTGCGTCGAGTTTGGGGCGTCGTCGTTCTGTTCGTGGTAGTGATGGGCGGCATCTATTTCGGGGTGTTCACACCGACCGAGGCGGGCGGCATCGGAGCCTTTGGCGGGTTTTTGTTTGCGCTCATGCGCAGGCGCTTGTCCTGGCAAACCATGTTCGGCGTTCTCGTCGAAACCGCCACGCTAACATCAACCCTGTTTATGGTTCTTATCGGGGCCTTGCTGTTTGCCAACTTCATCACCACGGTCGGGATGTCGCAGGCGCTGATTGAATTTGCCGGTGGTCTCGATGTTGCCCCGATCGTAATCATCCTGGTAATTGTCGGGATCTACCTCGTTCTCGGCTGCGTGTTCGAGAGTGTATCGATGATCCTGCTAACCGTGCCGGTCTTTGTTCCGCTGGTCGATAGCCTCGGCTTCGACCTGATCTGGTTCGGCATCGTCGTTGTCGTGGTGACGGAGATCAGCCTGATCACGCCGCCGATCGGCATCAATGTATTCGTTCTGCGCGGGCTTCTTCCCGATGTCCCGACGGGCCGAATCTTCGCCGGTGTAACGCCGTTCTGGATTGCCGATATTTTCCGGATTGCGGTAATTATTCTTGTGCCGCCCTTGTCGCTGTTTCTGCCGTCGATGATGCTGGGCTAGGCGTTATCCACTTTCAATTCATCTTTCAGTACGTTCCGCAGCACTTTGCCCGTTGCGTTGCGTGGGAGCGGGTTTGAACGGATGACAAGTCGGCGTGGCGTTTTGTAGCGAGCGATTCGACCATCGCAGTACGCGTTGATTGTCTCTAACGAGATCTCTTGCCCGTCTGCGAGCACGACAATCGCGCATACAAGTTCACCCCAGCATTTGTCCGCGATGCCGAGCACGGCGACCTCCTCGATCTCCCTGAGAGCGCTGAGGAGAGCCTCAATCTCCGCTGGATAAACGTTTTCGCCCCCGCTAACGATCAAGTCGTTGCGGCGGCCCAGCAAGAAGAGATAGCCGTCCGCGTCGAGATAACCAAAATCTCCCATGCGAAACCAACCATCAACAAATGCAGCCTCGGTTGCAGATTGGTCGCGCCAATAGGTTCCAACATGCGGTGCCCGAACTTGAATTTCGCCGACTTCATCGGTTGCCATGATCCCCCTCGCACCGTTGGCTATGCGAATGTCGGTGTGGAAGAACGGCAGCCCGGCCGAGCCAGCTTTAGTTAGGGCGTGATCGGTATCGACCACGGTTGCGGGGCCCCCGGTTTCGGTGGCGCCGTAGGTTTGAACCAAGGGGATAGCTCGCGCTGCAAAAGTCTGGATGAGCGAGATCGGCACCGGCGCGCCCCCCGCCATGATCCACCGCACGCTATCAAGCTCGGCCGTCGCAAATCCCGGATGGGCAACCAGCGCCTCCAACATCGCAGCCACCGCGAAGAAATGATTGATCTGTTCACGGGCGACTAGATCGAGCACCGAGGCGGGATCCCAGGCCGGCAGGATCACCGCGGTCGCGCCGAGATGCACCGACAGGGTGACAAAAGACAAACCGCCGACGTGGAACAGTGGGGCCGCGATCAGATCGACGTCGCGTCGCCGGTAGTCCAGCGTCGCTGCCATCGTTAAAGAGGTCCACAACATTTTCCGGTGCGTGAGCACCGCGCCCTTTGCCGCACCGGTGGTTCCCGATGTGTAGACCAGCAGCAGAGGATCATCGGCAGCGACAACGATCACCGGCGTAACCGAGGATGCGCGCGCCGCTAGCTGATTAAAATCAGCTCCGTCGACAATGCGATCGTCCAACCGCGAAAGCGTGGAGAGGGCGTCGACGATCGATGAGAACTCACTGTCGTAGAGCAGCAGGCTTACTTCGCTGTGGCCGAGGATCGCCGCTATTTCGGGCGGCGCCAGCCGCCAGTTCAGGGGACAAAGGATCGCTCCAATTCTGGCAACGGCGTAGTAGAGGACGACGTAATCGATGCTGTTTCGCATCAGCGCCGCAACGCGGTCGCCGCGGCCGACACCGAGCTCAATTAGCGCGTTCCCCGCGCGGCAAGCAGATGCTTCGAGCGTCTTGAAATCGACGCGCTGATCGCCGCATATCAGAGCAACCGCAGTCCCATCGAGGCGTGCGCGCCGCGCCGTTAGATCGCCTAACAAAGCGTTCTCCGTCATGTGGCTCGGCCGCGAACTACTCGCTGGTCTTGAACGGACCGTCGCGCGCGTCGAGAAACGCCTTCATCCCCTGTTCGACGAGAATATCGAGCAACACCTTTTGCTCGGGGAAGCCGGAACCGATGGCAATGGTGTCGGCGAGACCGTGCTGACGCACGACGGTGGTCAGCCCCATGACATCATACGCCGCACGCAGACTTCGCTTGGTCAGCTGCAGCGAAAAACCAGGCACCTTCGCGAGTCGCTCGGCGTAGGCCCAAGCCGCATCCTCTAAGTCATCGGCGGCAACAACCCGATTTACCAGCCCCAGCCCCAGCAGGTCGTCGGCGCCGACCAGATCGCCCGTGTAGTAGATCTCATGCACGGCTTTGCTGTGGGTCAGAAACGGCAGGATGAGGAATGGCGACAACGCGCCGTGTCTGATCTCCGGTTCGCCGAGCCGCGCGTGATCCGCGGCCAGCGACAAGTCGCACGCCAGGGCCAATGCGGAGCCGGTGCCGATCGCGTAGCCATTGATCGCCGCTACCACCGGTTTCGGCGAATGCCAAACCTTGAAGAACAGTTCGAGATTGCTGCGAATCAGCCCTTCGAGTTGATCGAGGGGCGTGTCTTCGATCGCCTCCAAGTCCCAACCGGTGCAGAACGCTTTGCTACCCACACCGGTCAGCACGACGACTTTGATGTCATCATTGGCTTCGGTATGCGCGATCGCGTCGATCAACGCGCGATCGCTGATGCCCATGCGAAGTGCATTAAGACGCTCGGGGCGATTGATGGCGATGCGGGCAACCGGCCCGCGCGTTTCGTAGATCAGGTCTGCGAATTCCATTACTTCAACACCTCAGTCAACGTGCGCCGCAACACACCACAAGCAGCGTCCACCTTCCAAGCATTGCCAACCAGCGGATGTGCAGCTTTGGCCCAGGCCTGCGAGGTGGCTGCGATAATATCGTCGGTAGGTTGCGCAGCCATTAGGCGCCGCTCGGCGGTGCCAGCACGGTAGGGCTTGTTGGCGACGCCGCCGAGGACGATTCGGCAATCGGCTACCGCGCCGCTTTCGTCTCGATCGGCCGATACGCACGCCGAAACAACCGCGAATCCGCCTTCGACTAAGGTTAGTTTTTCAAAGTGGGCATAGCGGCTTCGGGCAGCGGCGGGTACCGTTACTGATTGGATGATCTCATCGTGCCGCAGCACCGTCTCACCTGGACCGACATAAAACTCAGCCATCGGTACTGTTCGCTCCCCTGAGTTCGCGCCTTTGATGCTTAGCGCCGCATCAAGTGCTGTGAGGGTGGTCGCGAGATCGGAGGGGGTCACGGCCTGACAGCGGCCGGCATCGAGAACCGCATGAAAATAGCGGTGGTCACCGGTCACCGCATAGCACGGACAGGTGCTGCCACCCCGTTTGAAGCAGGTAAATCCGCTCCGGTAGAACCAGCACCGATTGGCCTGGCAGAGATTGCCCGCTAGCGTGGCAGTTTCGCGGATTTGCACCGAAGCGATCGCTTCGATCGTCGTGGCCAGGCCTTGATCGCCCGGCTGCTCGGTGGACCGCAAATGACGGCCGATATCGGCGAGCGTGACAGCCGCACCGACGACGAGATCGCCTTCGGCGTTCGTGGTAATCCGCTTGAACTCGTCGCAAGCGGTCAAGTCGACCAGGACATCCGGTGACGCCAATCCCTGTTCTCGCATCACCAGCACGTCGGTTGCGCCGCCGATCGCGCAGGCATCGGGATTGGCGGCGAGTGCGGCCACCGCCGCATCGCCGTCGCTGGGACGGACGACCGCCTCAATCGGGTGTGGCGCCGCCGCGGGCTTGGCAAATCGAGTTCCCCAGCGGTGGAGAAGTGCGCGCAGGCCGCGCGGATAAAGCCAGCGCACTGTTGCGGCCCACCACCGATTAGGTCGTCGCCACAACGGCGCGCTGCCGATTCCGGGCGAGCGCAGCCGTAACCCGCGCTGGACCATATCGGGTGAGATAGGCAGTGCCCGTACGCGCCCGCCGACGGCGTGCGCTACAGCGTTGGCCACCGCGGCCGCTGTCGGCATCAAGGCAATTTCCGCGATGCTTTTGGCACCGTAGGGCCCGCGCGGCGACTCGTCGCCCACGAAAATGACCTCGACGGGCGGAGCCTGTGCCGCGCGCGGCAGGGCGTAATCAAGGTACGACGCGTTGATCGGTTGTCCGGCGTCATAGAGCAGTTGTTCGCCGAGGGCAGCGCCAAGGCCCATCACGACGCCGCCAACAACCTGCCCGCGAGCGCCGATCGGATTGAGGATGGTTCCCGAATCGTGCGCGGCAACAACCCGAAGTACCTCAACCGCGCCCGTTTCGACGTCGACCTGTACTTCAACGCCGTGCGCCGCATAGCAGTAACTCGGAGATAAATTCCCGTATCCGGGATCATCGGCGGTCATCGGCACGATTGGGACCTCGGCAACATGTTCGCGTTCGATCCGCAACAAACCGCTCGCGCCGTCGGGATGCGCGGCGGCCAACTCGCCGAGGCTCAGTCGGCGCTCGCCGACCATGGCGAAGCCATCCCGCAAAATTACCTCGCCGGGGGCGACGCCAAACTCTTTGGCGGCGACCTCGCGGAGCGTCTCGGCCATCGCTTGGCTGGCGGCGAGCACGGCGCTTCCGGTGAGGTGGGTCGCCCGGCTCGCGCCGCCGCCCGGGTCATAAGGTGTCGTCGCCGTGTCCATCAGACGCAGGTCGATGGTAGCGGGATCGACACCGAGCTCCTCGGCGCAAATTTGCGCGATGACCGTCGACTCACCCGTGCCCGGATCCGAACAACCGCTGGCCAGTGAAATTCCACTATTGTGGCCGATCTCGATGATGGCCTCGGCGCGACTGGTACCAGGACTGACAATTGCGCCCGAGCAGTGCATGGCGATAGCGATGCCGACGCCACGCCCGCTGCCCGTCGACTTGCGGGCCTTGTCCCAGTTCAGGCGTTCGCGGACGGCTTCGATGCAGGCAACCACGCCGCATGAGCCTATCTCCCAACCGGTTATTGTCTGATCGCCGGGCTGATTGACACTACGGAGCCGCAGATCGATCGGGTCGAGCCCGCGCTCATCGGCGAGTTCATCCATTTGCGATTCGATGGCAAACACCGCTTGCGGGCCGCCCGCCCCGCGGAACGATCCTCCCGGTCGGCGATGGGTATAGACTGACTGACCCTCGATCTCGGCGCCTTCGAGCCGGTATTGGGCGCCGAGAAGAATCGAGCAGTAGCTCATCATGTTCGACCCACCGTGGATGAAGGCACCATTCTCAACGGTGATGCGGGCATCGCGGTAAGTGACGGCATTGTTGTCGTCGATCCCGGTTTCCAGCTCGATCCGCGACCCATGTTGATGTTTGTTATGTGCGAACTCGTCGGCCCGCGAGAGCGCAATCAACACCGGTCGCGACGTGTGACGCGACAGCGTGGCTGCCAGAACCTCGATGTCGGTAGCACGGACGCGCGAGCCGAAGTCGCCGCCAACGGCGACCCGGTGCAATCTGACCTGGTTGAGTTCAAGTCCCAACATATGTGCGACTTCGAGTTGCTGGTTGCGCGCGGCTTGGGTCGGCGCCCAAAGATTCATGACTCCATTTTCGGCATCCCAGGAAGCCAGCACCGATTGTGGTTCCATGCACGCGTGCGCCTGAATGCCGTAGTGATACTCGGCTTTGGTGCGATGTACGGTGCGCTGCTTGGCAGCATCGGGATTGCCGAAGCGGCGGTGCAAAGATGTCGCCACGTTGGCCTGGCTGCGCTCGGCGTGTACCGATGGGGCGCTGTGCTGAAGGGCGGCAATCGCATCCGTGACCGGCCTCAATACGCGATAGCGCACCCCGATGGCCGCGATCGCAAGCTCAGCCTGTTCCGCTGTTTCCGCAGCCACAAGCGCTACTTCCTGACCGAAATGGCGGACCGCATCTCGCGCTAACGCCGGGCGATCTTTTTGTCCGTAGTCGAGATAATTGCGGTCGGGGAGATCGCTTGCGGTGAGAACCGCGGCTACACCCTCGACCTGATTGGCGGCGGTCGTATTGATCTCGATGATACGCGCGTGCGCGTGCGGACTGCGCAGGATCTTACCGACCAACACATCATCGAGATGAATATCGCGCGTATAGTCGATCGCCCCGCTGGTGCGTTCATCCCACTCGGGGTGGCGGACAAGGTCCCCGATCGTCATGCGATTTCGGTGCGTTGAGGATCGGTCGCGACCCGGCGCAATGCCTCAATAACGCCCTGGTATCCGGTGCAGCGACATAGATTGCCGGTGAGCTCGCGGCGCAGCCCCGCATCGGTTTCCGGTAGTCCATGGCGCAACAACGCGACGCCGCGTACGACCATCCCCGGCGTGCAAAACGCGCACTGGAAGCCACCGCAGTCGGCCAGTGCCGCACGCAAGTCGCGGGCCTCCTCGGCAAGGCCTTCGATCGTTTCGATGGGCTCGTCGATGCGGATCGCCAGCGTGACGCAAGCCATCACGGGCCGCCCGCCGATCAGCACGGTGCAAGCGCCGCATTCGCCGCGGCCACAGGCGAGCTTGGCGCCAGTTAGGCCGAAGCGATCACGCAGAGCGTCAAGGAGCGTTTCGCCCGGCGCAATATCAGTCTTGCGTGGCTCGCCATTTACGGTGAGGACCGTGGCCACGCTGCCGCTGCCCATAGTCGATGACTCCGATTTCCAGTGGGGCGACAGGTTAATTGGTTCGGGCATCCCGATGCGTTGCATCGCACAGTTGCAGCGAACGCAAGAGGTGATCGCGGTCGAGATTACGGCCAATGAAAACCAGCTCCGTCGCGCGGGATTCGCTTGGTAGCCAGGGATCGCCCTCTGATACGGTGCACCGCTCGCCGACCGCATGGAAAATGAAGCGACCCTGGCGATCCGCGAGATTGAGAATTCCCTTGGCACGAATGATATTGACCGGCATTTCGTCCATGAACTGCTGAAACAGCATGGCGTCTAGCGGCGCTTTGCTGACATAGGAGATGGTCTCGAAATCGGAGAGGTCGTGATGGTGCTTGTGTCCCGGCGTTTCGCTGAGGTCGGCGACGGCGCGCCGATTATTAAGCGTTGATAGCCCAACATCGAGCAAGACGAATGGGTCGACATCGGCGTTAACGCAGCGAAACAACCGCGCCCCCGGATTGATCGTCTTGATACCCCGTTCGATCAGATCGGGCACATCATCGCGCACCAGATCGACCTTGTTGATCAGGATGATGTCGCCATTGGCCAACTGGTTGTACGCGACTTCTGCAGCCTCTAGGTTTTCGTCAAATCGATCGGCGTCAACCACTGTGACGATGCCGTCGAGGCGAACGAGATCGTGGAGGTCGTCGCGCCGCAGGGTCACCGCGACCGGCAACGGATCAGCCAGGCCGGTGGTTTCGACCAGCACATGCTCAATGTCTCTGCCGCTAGCCAATACGCGACGCAGCGCATCCAGCAGGTCGCCGGCCATGGTGCAGCAGATGCAACCATTGGCGAGTTCGATCAGGTCGTCAGTTTTGTTGGCAATGAGTTTGTCATCGATGCTGATCGCGCCGAACTCGTTGACGATCACACCGACTTTGAGTCCGTGGTCGCTCGCCAGAAGATGATTGAGCAGCGTGGTCTTACCGCTGCCGAGAAACCCAGTGAGGATCGTTACGGAAACCGGTTCCCGGGACGTGGGTGCTGCGTCGGACATTTTCAAGCTTCAGCGGCTAGGCCGATTTTTCGAACACGAGCTCGCCACCGACATAGGTTTGCAGGACCTGCATCTCCTTTATCTGATCGTCGGTGCATTCGAGAATGTCCTGATCGACGACGACCATATCGGCGAACTTACCGGCTTCGACAGAGCCCAGTTGATCTTCCCGCCAGCACGAATAGGCGCTGTTGATCGTATACATGCGCAGCATTTCTTCGCGCGTGACGTGCTGATCTGGCATCAGCACGCCGGCCAGGGTGTTGCCGGTAACGGCGGAATATTGGCCGAGGAAAGGTTGGTCGAGATCATAGGCCACAGCCGGGTTATCGGTGCCGCCGGTTACCATTAGCCCGGCATCGAACCAGTCGCGCAACGGCATGCCCCAATCGCGTACCGTTCGCTTCCAGGCATCCTGTTCGACGATTTTGGCGATCCGTACCTGGGTCATGATTTCGTTCATACGGAGCGATCGTGCCGACGCGTAGTAAGCGAGCAGCGGATTGGCGCCGAAAATGATGCCGAGCGCCTTGGCACGCTTTTGGTGGTCTGGATCTTCCAGGCCAAAGCCATGTTCGAACGTTGTGCGCCGACCGTCGAAGGATCGGCTCTTGTTGGCTTCCTCCAACGCGGCAATGACGGTCTCGGAGGAATCGCCCGCGCCGCCTGTATTGACGTGAATCGCCATATTCCAGCCATGCGCGTTGAACTCGTTGATCAGAAACTTCACTTTCTCGCGCGAATAAGCCCACCAACCATCGTTGACGACCACCATCTTGATGCCACTGACTTGCAGCATCGCATCGCCCAAATGCTGTTTGGGACCGAAATAGCTCTTGAGCGCGCTGGAGATTTCGTCTGTCGAGAGATAGCGAGAGGGGAGGCCCAGGATGATGTCGGTACGGATCTTGAGATCATGGCGGCGGTTGGCCTCGATATAGGCGTCGAGTTCATCGATCGAGACACCCATCTCGCGCACACCGACCACACCGCAGGCGTGGTAGTTGGCCTGTTGCGCCTTGATCGCCTCAATCTGGCGCTCCTGGTCGAAATATAGAAAATCCCACTTTTTGATCGGCTGACCGGCTTTTTCCCACCACGCCTTGCGGGCCATATCGCCGGCGCCGGCGACCAAGTGGCCGGTGGGATCGTCGTTCGCATCGCGCACGATCCATCCCTCGGGTTCGGTCGGTTGTGGGGTGTTGCGATCGATCCCGGCCATGTTCAGCGCGTAGCTGTTGGCGATGATGTTCTTGCCCGATTGAAATATGTAAACCGGGTGCTCCGGGGCTGCCTTGTCGAGGTCTTCGCGGGTTGGGAACCGGCCTTCCTTCAGCGCGCCGCGATACATGCACGAAGTCCCGATCCACTCGCCCTTCGGGATCGCCTTTGCGCGGGCAGCGATCGCATCGAGGATCTCGTCGATCGACTGCAGCATGGCGATATCGACCTTCGCCTTCGATCCCAGCGCATCCATGCCGGCCAGCAGAAAATGGGTGTGATTATCAATCTGGCCGGGGATGACGCAGCGGCCATGCAGATTTTCGGTTTTGGTCCGTTGGCCGGCCAGCGCGGTAATCTCGGCGCTGCTGCCGACGGCGACAATCTTGCCGTCGTAGATCGCGACCGCCTCGCGGATCGAAAAGCCACCATCGACGGTGACGATCTTGCCGTTGTGGAGGATGAGGTCGGGTGAAAACTCAATACTCATGGGTGCCCCGCTATGACGTGCTCAGCTCGTGGTTGGTAATACCGCTGGGATAACCGAAACGCCGCCCCGTAGTTGCCGGGAACCCCACCGCTGCTTTTGTAAGAGCCTACGGATTTTGGACGCGCAGCAAAAGACCCTTAGATCAGATAAAATCCAGTTAGGCGTGTTTGGGCTGCGCCGCGATTTCTCATTGAAGTATGGTGCCCAGGGACGGATTTGAACCATCGACACATGGATTTTCAGTCCACTGCTCTACCAACTGAGCTACCTGGGCCCATCGGCCTATGCAACGCCGTGGCTCGACGTCGCGCGGACGGCGCTGGTTTATAGGGAATAAGCGGTACGCTGTCCACTCCGGCCGGCCTGGATTTCTGGGCGATTTCGGCGTTCCTGGGGTCGCTAATGGATGCGGTCGGCGTCGCTTGGGCTGCGGGCGTCGATTTCCTCTATCTCATCGACGGTGTCCTCATCGTCATCGGCAGCGGGGATCGCGTAGTTCCCGGTGAGCCAATTGGCGAGATCGCGATCGGCACACTCAGCACTGCAGAACGGCGTAAACTTTTTGCTCTGCTCAGCGCCGCAGATGATGCATCCCGATTCCGTTTTTTGGCTCACGACGTGCGGTCCTTCGGTGGGTTAACGATGCTTCGATTCAGGCCATGCGATCTTATATTGCGATAACTTCGAACGCTCCCGGATCTGTGTCTTCACCAATCACGACCTCTACCGAGCGCGCGGTGCGTTCGCGAAGCGACGCGAGATAGTCCGACTCCGGGTCGTTGAGGACGGCGGCGACATCTGTGGTGACCGAGAGCGTCAGCGAAGCGCTAGCGGTGGCGGCCGCTTCAGCTTCGGCACGTCGAAGCACTTGCGCAGCCACCGCCGTCGCGCGAAGGGGTGGTCCGTTCGCGGATGGGGACGTGTCGCATAATAATTCGGCAAGTGGCGGTCGCACGCGCCGGCGGGTGACTTCCAAGAGGCCAAAACCACTCAATTCGCCGATTCGGTGCAGCACACGATCATGCCGTAATCCGCGGCGCAGAGCGTCGATGACCCCGCCGATCTTGCGGCCATCGCTCATGTGAATGAAATCGACCACAATCGTGCCCGATAGATCGCGCAATCGCAGCTGGCGGGCAAGTTCGACCGCGGCATCGCGATTGGTTTGCTCCGCGGATGCGGAGTCGGAACCGCCGCCCGAGTTAACATCGACGGCTATGAGCGCGGTAGTCGGCTCGATCACCAAAGTCCCGCCCGAAGGCAATGTGATCACAGGCTCAAGCGCCTCCTGGATCGCGGCATCGATATCGTCACGGGAAAACAGGGCTTCGGGTCCGTTGTGGTGCTCGAGACGATCGACGAACTCCGGCATTGTGGATTCGAGGTAACGCCGGGCTCGATTGAACCCGTCGCGCGTGTCGATGACGATGCGTTCAATAAAGGTACCAACAAAGTCTCTCAGCGCAGCGATAATCGGGTCGTCGCAGTCGCGTAAGACCGTCGGTGCATTGCTGTTGTCACGCTGACCCAATATTCCGTGCCAGATCTCGCCGATTCGCTCGATATCGGCGGCGATGGCGTCGGTTGGTGCCCCGTTTGCTGCCGTACGAACGATGAACCCACCGTCGAGCTCGGCCGCATCCCCGGCTTGATCGACCACATCTTGCAGTCGCTCGCGCTCGTCTTCGTTTTCGATGCGGCGTGAAACCGACAGCATGTCGCGAAACGGCGCATAAACGACGTAGCGACCGGGCAGGGAGATATCCGTAGTTAATTTGGGCCCCTTGTCCGCATAGGCGTCCGCGACGATCTGAACGATGATCGCTTCGCCTTCGGCGACGCGCCGCGTGATACCGCGTTGGGTGGTTGGTCCGTCGTTTCCGGCGCGCGCGTATTGGGCATCGGGTGCGCGAAGAAATCCGTCACGAGCTGCGCCAATGTCGACGAACGCGACATCCAGGCCAGATAGGACTCGGCTCACGCGACCGTAAAACACGCTGCCGACAATACTGGGCCGGTCGCGACGTTCGATGATCAGGTCGTCCAGCCGACCATCGTGGAGCAGGACAACGCGCGTCTCAGCGATGCCATCATTGATGAGCAGTTCGTTTCCCATCGCGTGGTGCGTGCTCGCCGTATCAGTTGCGTTCGTGACAGGGATAACCGAGACCGTTCAATAAGGCCACCGTCTCGTAGAGCGGCAGGCCGACGACGTTGGTGTAGGATCCGTTCATGCGTTTGACGAATGCGGCAGCAGAGCCCTGAATCGCGTAGCCGCCCGCCTTGCCCTCCCACTCACCGGATTTCAAATAGGTTTCGCGTTCGGCCGCGCTTAGTCTTTTGAAGCTGACCACCGTGGTAACCAGTCGTTTTTTCAACCGTCCGCCCGGTGCCACCACGGCAATGCCCGTATGGACGCGGTGACGGCGGCCGGAGAGTAACAATAAGCACGCTTGCGCCGCGTCGCTATCGCCTGGTTTGGGCAATATTCGCCGGCCACATGCGACCACCGTATCGGCCGCGAGAACAAATGTGTTGGGATAGCGAGGTGATATTGCCGAGCATTTGGCCTCGGCGAGGCGCAGCGCGAGAGCGGTCGGAAGTTCGCCGCGCCGAGGCTGCTCATCGATATCGGACGCGTCGATGAAATCCGGATCGAGTCCGATTTGTTGCAAGAGGGCTTTGCGGCGGGGAGATGCCGAAGCTAACACCAGGCGTGGCCTGATTTTTGGTGGTTTGGCTGAGGGCATCGCGGGCGCTGAAACTTGCTCGCGGGACGCCGAAAAATCAAGCGCGTAGTCGATTGGTGCCAGTGCACCGTAGGCATGGGGTAAGCTCGGTCTTCGTCACCCGCCCGCGCGTTCGCCATTCCAATGCCCATAAGCACCTCACAAGCCGACGCCAGCGGTCGGACTCACAATCCGAAACTTGGCGTGCCGTTGCTCCTTGCAGCCGGTTTCTTTCTCACCGCGAACGACGCTGCCATCAAGTGGGTTACTGGCTCGCTGCCGGTCGGCGAGATTATGTTTATCCGCGGCGCGTTTTCGTTGCTGATGATCCTGATTTATGTCGTTGCCGTCCCGGGACTGAAAGAATTGCGCATCGTAAATTTTGGCGGGCAAGCAGTCCGTGCTTCAAGCATGTTGGTTTCGATCTCGTTTTACATCTCCGGGCTGCAATATCTGCAACTGGCCGATCAGATTACCGCCAGTTTCACCACGCCGTTTTTCATTGCGCTGCTGGCGCGTCCGCTACTCGGTGAAGAGGTGGGCCTGCAGCGTTGGCTGGCAATCACCATCGGGTTTGTTGGCGTCGTGATCCTGCTGCGCCCGAGCACATCCGGCATCCACTGGGCGATCCTGCTGCCGCTCGGCGCCGCCCTGAGCTCGGCGCTGCGCGATGTGATTACGCGGCGCATCAGCCTCACCGAAACCTCACTGGCAATGCTGTTCTACACATCGGTGTTCGAATTGGTTGGTGGATTGGCGACGTTACCCTTCGGGTGGGTGGTGCCAAGCCTTGAAACCGTGGCCCTAACCGGGCTCGCGTCCACCTTGTTTCTAACCGCGCAGTTCCTAACCATAGAAGCGTTTCGTAACGCCCAGGCCGCGGTCATCGCCCCGTTTCGCTATGCCTTGCTGATTTGGGGAACCCTATGGGGACTCGTGATCTGGGGCGATCTGCCCGACGCGTGGACGTTGGTCGGGGCGAGCGCAATCATCTCCAGCGGGCTTTATTTGTTCTACCGCGAAACTCGCGGTTCGCGAACGCGAACAACGTCCCGCTGACGCACCGTCGGACGGCGCCGATTATTTGGTGCACGCGTCCGGAGGACGCCGGCTATGCGGTGGGGGCTACGACAACTGGGTTGATCAATTCGCCCAGGCCGTCAGCCGCAACCTTCACGGTGTCACCCGGATTGAGGTAACCCGGTGGTTCCATGAACGCACCGACGCCGGCCGGCGTGCCCGTGTAAATCGCATCGCCCGGATTTAGCGTTACGAACTGCGCGAGATAGGCCACGATCTGATCGATCGGAAACAGCATCGTGTTGGTGCTTGCTTCCTGCCGTAGCTCATCGTTGACCCAGCAACGCAGGGTTACCTCGGGCGGGCTCGCGGCAAATTCATCGGTGGTTGCGACCCAGGGCCCGAGCGGGGCATGGGTATCGAAACTCTTCGCGAGCGAGGTTTGCTGCGGCGTCCAATCAAGTTGCAGCTCGCGTGCACTGATGTCGTTGCCCAACGCGTAGCCTGCGACATAATCCAACGCGTCGGCGCGCGCGATGTTCTTCGCCTTCTTGCCGATGATTAGTACCAGCTCGGCTTCGTAATCCATCTTCTCGGTGAAATTGTGCTCGATCGCCGCGCCTGGGCCGATCACCGCCTGCGGCAGTTTGAAGAACATGCGCGGCTCCTCAGATTCCTGAACCGCGGCCTCCTCGGCATGCAGCGAATAGTTGCGGCGTACGCCAAAAATCTTGTGCGGCCGAATCGGCGCGTCGAGCGTCACGTTAGCGAGGTCAGTGACGAGATTGCCGCCCTCCTGGTCGGCCTGCTCGATCGCGCGCATCGCCGCGTTTTTACTCAGCGGACCCGCTTCGAGAACGGCGACCAGGTCGGGTGGCAGCAACGAACGGGCAATGCGTTCGGCGGCAAACACACCGCGTGTCGCTAAATGTCTGCTGTAGCCGGCCGCGAGATCGATGACGCGTTCGCTGCCTGTCACAGCGCCAAGACGGGCCTCGCCGCCTTTGCGAAAGATTACATATCTCATTGGTTTCCCCCTTTTTTGTCGTTGCAGCCGGTCAGGTTTGGTCGCCGGCTGATTTTAGCCGAATGGCAACCGACAATGCGTGAGCTTCCAAGCCCTCAGCTTCGGCCAGTGCGATTGCCGCAGGTCCGATCCTAGCGACACTTGCCTCGTCACAAGCGATTAGCGACGTCCGTTTGACAAAATCTAGCACTGAGAGCCCGGATGCGAAACGCGCGCTCCGCGCCGTCGGCAAAACGTGGTTCGGGCCGGCAACATAATCACCGATGGCTTCGGGTGTGAAGCGTCCCAGGAATATCGCGCCGGCATTGCGAATCTCCTCGGCAAGCTGGGCCGGCGCAGCGACGGCGAGTTCGACATGCTCCGGTGCGAGGCGATTGATCAACGACGGTGCCGTATCCAGCGACTCGACGATGATTATTGCCCCCTGGTGCTGCCAACTGGCGCGCGCGATATCGGCGCGCGTCAGGCGCGTAAGCAGGTGCTCGATCTCGGTCGCGACGGAATCAGCAAAGTGATCGTCGTTGGTGACGAGAATCGACTGCGCATTTTTGTCATGCTCGGCTTGCGACATGAGGTCGGCGGCGATCCAGGCCGGGTCGTTGTCGGCATCGGCAACGACCAGGATCTCAGAAGGGCCAGCAATCATGTCGATCCCAACGACACCAAAAACCTGGCGCTTGGCGCTCGCGACAAAGGCGTTGCCGGGGCCTACAATCTTGTCGACGGGGGTGATGGTCTCCGTCCCATAGGCCAGTGCTGCGACCGCTTGCGCGCCGCCGACGCGGTAAATTTCGCTGACCCCCGCGATGCCGGCGGCCGCGAGCACCAACGGATTGAGCGCGCCGTCTGGCGTGGGTACGACCATGGCAACGCGATCGACCCCAGCAACCCGCGCCGGTATCGCGTTCATTAATACTGAACTCGGATAGGCGGCAGTACCGCCGGGAACGTACACGCCGACCGCGCCAATTGCAGTCCACCGGGCACCGAGTCCGACGCCTTCAGCATCGGTATACCAATCGTCGACGGGTATTTGGCGCGCGTGGTAGGCCTCGATCCGCGCCGCGGCGCGCCGCAATGCGTCGAGCTGCTCGGTCGAAGCTTGCGCCGTGGCAGCGGCGATTTCGTTGGGTTCGATACGAAGCGTTTGGGTTGTTAGCGTTACCCGGTCGAAGCGCTCGGAAAGTTCGATAAGCGCGCTATCGCCCCGCTCGCGGACAGCAGCGATAATCTCGGCCACGTCGCCGTCGACATCGACCAGGGTTTGACGACGCGCCCCGACCAGCTGCTCGAAGCGGTCGCGGAAATCGGCGTCGCCGTGCCTAAGTCGAACGGCCATTGACTGCGTTCCGCAGGCGAGCGATCCAATTCGAAAGGTCGTCGGGGCGCGTCTTGAGAGCCGATCTGTTGACTGCCAAGCGCGAGGAAATTTCGGCGATGCGTTCGATTTCGACCAACCCATTGGCCCGCAAGGTTGCGCCGGAGCTAACCAAGTCGACGATGCGCCGGCACAGGCCAAGGCTAGGGGCCAATTCAAGCGCGCCGTTGAGGGTAATGCATTCGGCTTGAACGCCGCGGCTGGCAAAATGACGGCGCGTCGTATTGGGGTATTTCGTCGCTACGCGGACGTGGCTCCACCGCGTCGGTTCCTCCTCGTGGGCCAGGTCGGCGGGTGTCGCAACGGCGAGTCGGCAGTGCCCGACATCGAGATCGAGCGGCGTATAGATTTCGTCGTAGCCGAACTCGGTCAACACGTCGCTGCCGGCCACGCCCAGCTCGGCGGCACCGAAAGCGACGAACGTTGCCACGTCGAAACTCCGAACGCGAACAATCTCGAGCCCCGGCTCGTTGGTTGTAAAGCGGAGCTTGCGGGAGCTTTCATCGTGAAACGCCGATTCCGGTTCGATCCCCGCCCGGACCAGAAGCGGTATGACCTCGGCAAGAATGCGCCCTTTCGGTACGGCGAGGATAATGGGTTGGTTGGCGCTCACGGGTCCGTCAATCATGGGTACCGCCGGTCTCGTCGAAAAACTCGGACAAGAGCACGGCGGTGGCGGCTATGGTGTCGGGCTTATTGTCGCCTGGGTGTTAAGTGTCGCCGCCCGCCGCGTCAAGCGGATGATCGGGTCGGCCTTGAGCTTCCCATGGCTCTGAGAGGTCGCGTAGCTGGCAGTCGATGCATTCGAGAAACATCTTAATTGTGGCCCCGCCCGTAAAAACCAAGTCCACCTCCGCCGTGCCGTCCGCCAGTAGTTCGCACTCGATCGGGAGAAGCAACAAAATCTCATCGCCGGCGATACCGTCCAGCCCTTTCGTTTTGACGCCAAGGCACCCGTCGAAATGAACACCGGTGCGGATCCGTTGATGGTCCCCGTGGGCCTTGTTGTTCTCGTCCTCGGTCACCGCTTCCCGCTCCCAGCGGTAGCGGTTGAGCACGATCGCGAAACGGTGTTCGCGGGGCCGGTACGACATATCACTTTGCCGCGTGACCGCATCTTGCAAGCATGCCGAAATGACGCCGAGATCTTCGACGTCCTCGGCCCGTAGCCGCAGCGGTTCGATTGGGTCGTCCTGGATGAACGAGGGCGCCATCGCCTAGGCCGCGTTGCGCTCTATTTGAGCGCCGCATCGAGCAAGTTTCTCGACCAAATGATCGTAGCCACGATCGAGGTGATAGACCCGGTTGACGATGGTTTCTCCTTCGGCGGCCAGACCCGCGAGCACCAGCGACACCGAAGCGCGTAAATCGGTTGCCATAACTGGCGCCCCGGTGAGTCGCTCGACCCCGCGAACTGAGGCGTTTGCCCCTTGCACAGCGATGTCTGCGCCCATCCGCTGGAGTTCAGGCACGTGCATATAACGGTTTTCGAATATGTTCTCGGTTATCGTCGAGGTGCCGTCGGCGCTCGCCATCAACGCCATGAACTGTGCCTGTAGATCGGTCGGGAATCCGGGGAAGGGCTGCGTACCAACATCGGTGGCGGCAAGTCGACCATTAGCGCACCGCACCTTCAGCCCTTGATTGGTTTCGGAGATTTCCATGCCGGCTTCCTCAAGTGCGGCAGCGGCAGCGGCGACGAGGTCGAGGCGCGCGCCCACGAGATCGAGTTCGCCGCCGGTGATGCCGGCCGCCATGACATAAGTGCCGGTTTCGATACGGTCGGGCATGACGTCGTAAATGGCGCCGTGCAAAGCCGAAACTCCGCGCACCACCAACCGTTCACTATCGATTCCGCTAATATCCGCACCCATTGCGGTGAGACAACGTGCGAGATCACCGATCTCGGGCTCGCGTGCCGCATTCTCGATGATTGTCTCGCCGGCCGCCAAGGTCGCTGCCATGAGCAGGTTTTCTGTTGCGCCTACTGAGATCGACGGGAGCCGTACGGTAGCGCCCCGGAGCCCCGCCGGCGCGCGCGCATCGACATAACCGTCGTGCAGGGTGATTTCGGCACCGAGCTGCTGCAGGCCCTTTAAGTGGAGATCGACCGGGCGCGGGCCGATGGCGCAACCCCCCGGCAGCGACACGCGAGCCTCGCCCGTGCGCGCCAGCAACGGGCCAAGGACCAGGATTGAAGCACGCATTTTCCGCACCAGATCGTAGGGCGCGAAATTGTTGGAAAGGTTACTCGCAGTGAGCGCGAGGCGCCCTTTGAGCGCCTGCACGTTGCCATCGAAGATCGGCAAGTCGCTCGAGCCGGCATCGACAGCAACGCCGAGTTCTCCGAGCAACAGTGCCAGCGTGTTGATGTCGGCCAAGCTCGGGACGTTGGTTAGGGTAAGCGTCTCAGCCGTCAGAATACTCGCGGCCATCAGTGGCAGCGCCGCATTTTTAGCGCCGCTGATCTTGATTGTGCCGTTGAGCGGGGGTCCGCCTTGGATCCGGATCCTATCCATCGTCAATATTGTAGGTGGCTGACCGGAAATCGGTCGCGTGGCGGTTTGGCAGGGGCCGTGCCGGGACCATTAGCCTATTCATGAAATCATGCAAAGCGGTTGGGTATTACGGATCGATCGTCGGATGCTTGAACGGTCCAAGCTTGGACCGTCAATGTGGCACAAATTTGGTGCGTCGCTCACGTGTTTGAAGAACCGTTCCCGGATTCGGTTGCGATCCCTCGGGTAATCGCTGGGGCGGTCTCTGGAGAGGTATCGCGCGATCGCGCCTGGCTTTTGCGCTTTTTCAAATTGGCTCTGAGTTGTTCGGTGAGACGATCCGTTCGCTTTGCCCGCGCCGTTTGCTTGCGGTCGCGTTTGGGGGAGATTTGGTCAGTCGAATGATCGTCGTTTGGCGTGTCGGGCATGACGCAAGCATGGCGTGCTTACGCGCGGCGTCAACCGAGATCTTCGCGTATGCTTGATCTCGCGCGAGATCGCATGGCATGTTGCGCCGCCGCGCGCCCGGCACTGGTGCGCCCACATAGCTCAGGGGTAGAGCACTCCCTTGGTAAGGGAGAGGTCCAAAGTTCGAATCTTTGTGTGGGCACCACTCTCTGCCGCAGGTTAGGGCCCATTTTGGGCGCTTCCGCGGCAACCCCCACTCGGCAAAACGAAGCAGAACACGGCGAGAACATGCAGAACGTTGCGTGTAATACCCCTGGAGTCTGTTCTCTCCGCGTTCGCTGTGCACAGCCCGCCGCAGACGAACTGTCTCGAATTCAAGTGGGCTTTGTTTCCGAAAAGCAAAGGAGGTATCGGTTATGAGCGTAATCCCGCTTGCTGACGCGCCGTGCGAGTTAAGAAAGCAGGGCGTCCCTATTACCTACCGAAAGCTATACCAACTCGTTCTTGATGGTGTGGTGCCGGCTGAGCGCGGCGAGAATGGTCGCTGGCTGATCCGGCAAGCGAATTTGCCGCAAATCATTGAATTCGTGAACTCGCGATTCGGTAGGCAGTCCGCCTCGCCGGAGGCCGCTTAGCGTTGGCCTCCACCTGCCCCTTGATCAAAAAGAAAGCCGCACCGGCCAGGGTGCGGTTCTCAAAAACTACGAAGGGCCTCAGTTCGTTCGATGAATATACTTATACCCCCCATGATTTCCAGCTTGATGCTGAACTGAAGTGGGACGCATTCGCAGAAGCGAAGCGCATATCCCTCGAAGATCATCCTGACAACATTATTGCGGCGAAGCATGCAACCCGGCTGCACCTCGAGTTCATGGACACTTTCATCGCATGGGCTAAAGCCGACGAGCGGGTGGCTGCATGACAGTCGTCGCCAACATCGATAACGGCGATGCCGCTGTTTATCGACCTAGGGAAATTCTCCAGGCATTCGCTCGCGACGCGCGCGACGCGCGCGTCGCTCGGGAGCTCATGCCATGAACGGCATCGACTTCCCCGGCATCAACGCTGCTGTAATGGCCTGCCTCCAGTTTGTATTAGACCAAATCGCCCCGGGTGGTGTGGCTCGAGGCGGCGAATATCATATGCGGAACCCGAGGCGGCGCGACGATCACCTAGGCAGTTTTTCAATAAACCTTCGTACCGGGAAGTGGGCCGACTTCGCTACTGGCGACAAGGGCGGAGATCCGATCTCGCTGTTGGCTTACCTCGGCGGCACTTCGCAGGGAGAAGCGGCTCGATCGTCTCCCCGTCGTGCCGTTCCAGTAGCCCAGCCGGCGCCAAAACCAGAGCTCCAGAAACTGGATCCAACGGCGCTCTCTATTTGGGGCGAGACGGTTCCCGCTGGTCCGATCGCACGTTCCTACTTTGGCGGGTGATCACTAGCGCCGCCCTATAGCGGCAGTATTCGCGAGCACCCCAATCTCTACTTTCACCCCCGCCCAAGAGAAACGCCCTGCGATCGTTTGCAGCGTTGTAAACGTGCTCGGCGAGTTCCAGGCAATCCACCGTATTTTCTTAAGCAAAGACGGCGCGAAGAAAGCTGACCCCAAGAAAGACTCGAAGCGCCACAAAGGAAGCACCAAGGGTGCGTCTGTACAGCTTGGGCCGCCAGCCGAAGAGTTGAGCTTGTGTGGCGGTGTCGAGGACGGCCTATCCGTCCAGAGGCTGTACGACAGCGAATCGGTTTGGTGTGTTCTTGGCGAAGACGGCTTTAGCACTATCAAGTTACCACACATCGTCCGGCGCCTCGTGATCTACGCCGACAACGATGGCCCCAGTCACCACATGGCTGAAAAGGCATCCCGCGTATGGATGCAGCGTGGCTATCCCGTATGGGTCGTCTACCCAAAAAGCCACAAAGATTTCAACGATCTGTTGCAGGAACAACTGCCCGTCGAAGGATTTGCAGTGGCGGAGGAGGCCAAGCCATATCCGCGAGAAGCGCTGCCACCAATTGTCCGTGGTGCTGTCGATGCCTACCAAGCCTATGGACAGCAGCCGTATTCATTGGTGGCGTGCTCGACACTCGCGACATGCTCTCTCGCGGTGCAAGGCTTGGTGGACGTTGCCCGCGACGAAAACCTGATCGGCCCGACTTCGCTAAACATCATGGTTGTTGGCGAAAGCGGCGAGCGGAAAACAGCCGCCGATCGGCGCATGAGCAAGCCGGTTCAGAACTGGATGATTCAGCAGAAGGAAGAGCTGCAACCCCTGGCGGATGAAGCGAACGCGAAGATCGCAGCTTGGAAGGCCGAAAAGGAAGGTCTGCTTCAAACGATCAAACGCTACGCCGGGAATGCAAAGAAGCATACGGAGTTCGACGAGGCCAAGCAGCAGCTTGTAGCGCTCGATCAACACAAGCCATCGGACTTCTACCTACCCCCTGTTCATAGAAGACGCCACACCCGAGGCGCTCGCTTCCGACATGGCAAATGGCTGGCCTTCGTCGTCGCTGTGGAGTGATGAGGCCGGCTTGGTGATTGGCGGCCACGGAATGTCCGAAGAATCTTCACTTCGGTTTCTAGCGCTACTAAATCGCTTTTGGGACGGACGTATCTTTAGGAGACGGCGCGCAACGGCCAAGTCGTTTGAGGTTCGCGGCAGGCGCCTTACCGTCAACCTAATGGGCCAGCCGATCGTCATGGCCCGTCTACTGTCGGCCAGTGGTGGCGCTGGTAGAGGAACGGGTTTCCTCGCTCGCTTCCTTCTTGCACAACCCGAATCAACGATGGGAACGCGGCTGTATCTGCCGGGTGATCTTAGTGGTCATGAATTGAACGCATTCGACGATCGAATAACGGAACTTTTGACCCAGGAGTTGCCGACAGACGGGTCGCCTGAGATGGCGCTAACACCTACACCGTTGCATTTTACGCAAGAAGCTCGCGCCGAGTGGATCAAGCTTCATGATGGCGTGGAGAGGCAACTAGGCAAGCTCGGCGACTATGCGGGGGTTGCCGACTTCGCGGCCAAGACTGCGGATCACGCAGCCCGTATCGCAGCCATTTTCCATGTCGTGGAGCACGGGCCCGGTGGGCAGATAAACAAAGAATGCGTGGACGCGGGAAACGCGCTGGCATTCTGGCATCTGTGGGAAGCTCGGCGCTTGCTTTCGGCAATGGATGTACCTGAGCACGTGTACGCCGCGTCCGCGTTGCTCGAATGGGCCACCAAGCAAGGCGACGAACCGTTTGAGCATTCCTACCTCACACAGCATTGCCCCAATTTTCTGAGAGGGCATCGAGGAAGGGTGGCCCGCGAGGCCGCGATTAATCTTCTGCTGGGTACAAGTAACTTTCTCAGCGTGCCTCGTGAGAGCGTAACGCGCAATCGGGTGCACCCTAACCACCTCGTTGGAGGTGCCGAATGAGCGAGCTCGAACGCTGGCTTGAAGTTAAGCCAAACTGGGGTGCTGCTAAGTCCGCTAAGTTTGCTAAGTCAGCCCAAGACCCGCAGGAAACTGCGGAGAACCGCTTAGCAACACTTAGCAACCCATCTGCTAAGTCGAAACCCTTAGAAAACTGCCAAAAACATCCCCACTTAGCAGACTTGGCAGACTTAGCAGGGGGTGTACTTTCACATGAACAATCTGCCTGGGATGTGGAGGGCTGGAAGGCGTTCTACGAAGAACGTGCCGCCATTGGTGAATTCGACGCCGGCCTACCTAAAGCCCATGCTGAGCACATGGCGTTCGAACAATGCATCTGCCATTGGCTGGCGCTGAATCCGCCCCAGGCGGGTGAGCAAGGTTGCTGCCTGTACTGCGGTCAACCAGCCGGGCCTGACGCGATACCGACAACCTGTGCCACCGAAGTGCCGGGCTTGATCCATCACGAATGTCGCGACGAATGGGGCGAGCAACGACGCGCGCAAGCGGCCACCGCATTAGCCAAATTTGGAGTTGAAGAATGAGTGTCTCGCGAGCGAAAACCGTAACACCTGAGTTGCGCGGCCCGAAGTCTCAGGGGAAGCGAAAACAATGAGCACGCGAAGAAAAATATATAGCGGTAGCCCGCGTGGTGGCCCGGTGGGTTACCCCCTAGAAACCCCAAATTGCGCGTCTACGGCGATCTCTCGCGGTCGACTACCTGTGGCCACCGGCTAAAACGGCCCCAGCCGGTGGGTGGCGTCTACCTCCTATGTGCCACAGACTCTACCCCCACATAGGCGTACCCTGTAGGTGCTGAAGCTAGCAGCAAGGCCTCCTTCATGGGGGCGGCGGATTTCCCAGTGTTTCCGCGGCCTTTCAGCCGATAGACAGCCCGATTTAACGGGAGGTCGCGTCGTGCGGCGCCAAAGCAGGTGTGCATGCCGGCCCGGAGTGGCATTATCACTATGCAGGCTATTTGATCCAGCACTGTCCGCCAACACCGGCGACGACGTGTTCATGTATGGATGATAGTACCCTCTGGGCTTGGGTGATCGGCAGACTGCGGCAATCGTTATTTCGCTCAACCTACACCGGAGGCACCTAAACGAAAGCCAGCGATCCGTGGTGGCCGCTCGGCTTGCAACCATGAAACGGGGCGATAATCAGCATGCGCAAATTTGCGCAACCTCACAGAGCGATGCGGCGGAAACCCTCAACGTAAGCCGGCGAGCTGTTATTCGACCTGATCGAGCGTGTCCTTCACCACCCGAGCGTACAGACGCAGCATTTGACACGCCTGAACGGTTTCTTGGGTGTATCGCCCATGCCGGTAGGCACCGTTGCGCTCGCCCTTCGGCGCGCCGCCGCCGGCGCCATGAAATCGGCACACTGACCAACCATTGACGGCAGGCGCTTGGCAGGGCTTGCCCGTGCGCTTGGATGTGGCCGTGCATCTCGGACTATTCTGGAAGGGATAGGCTGCTGTCATGGGGTTGATGACGTTTTTTCTCGCGCCCGCCCCCCTGGACGTTGCCGACAATGGCCTGTCCGCCTTCGTTGACGGTGACGTGCTCCACGATCATCTTCTGCTGGCCGCCGGTGCGGTAGCGTTTCAACGCTTCCATCTGCGTCGTGAACGTGCGCGCCAGCTTGTTGAAAGCGCGCTCGGCACTGTCTTGCTGGGGGATGTTATCCACGTGGTTGAGGCGGCGCGCAAACGTCATCGTTAGCTGGTGGGTGGCGGCGATCTGCACGGCAAGCATGGCCTCGAGCTGATCCCGAGGTGCGATGTCGTTGACGACCGACAGCATGGCATTGGCTTTGGTCAGATCTGTTTCCGGCGTCAGTTCGCCTTTCTCGCTGGCATTGACGATCCCTTCGATCAGGTCAACCAGGAAGGCGTGGTCTGCGATCCCCATGGCCCCCATGGCCCCCATGGCAGCCGCGAC
>Ga0302135_10000404_pt1 | contig 26384 bp, 25 predicted proteins | sample CBN3_surface_MG_FD_203119 | JGI IMG/M metagenome (GOLD analysis project Ga0302135, IMG submission 203119) | Marine microbial communities from Western Arctic Ocean, Canada - CBN3_32.1 | ecosystem: Environmental > Aquatic > Marine > Oceanic | place: Canada: Western Arctic Ocean | collected...
GGTTCAAGATGGTTGGCCCGGTTTGGCTAATTGACCAACTCTTCGCTCTGGTATCGACTCAGACTGCTGGCTTCGACGCGAAAGACTTTCGGAGGTATTGGCTAGCAGTGTCAGCTCTCTTCTACGTGTTTTGGCCAGTGTTCGTCACGGTGGGTGTCCTTCTCGGCCCGATCATTCCCGAGGAATGGCCGGTCGAATTCGCGCTCCCTGCCATGTTTATCTCTATCGTTGTGCCCTCCATACAGTCGAGGCCGGCGCTGGTGGCTGCAGTCGTCGGAGGCCTTGTTGGGGCTACGGCTTCTGGACTCCCGCTCGGGGTTGGGTTACTTATCGGTGGAGTGGTGGGGATTGTTGCGGGGACTGTGGTTGAAGGGCAGGCCAATGCGTGAGTTTCTGGTGTTCGCGGTGGCTGGCGCAGGCACCTACTTGATGCGCTCGATCTTCATTCTGAGGGTAGGGAAGATGACACTCCCGAGGTTGCTTGAACAAGGCCTCAAGTATGTGGGACCGGCAGTCTTGTCTTCGCTCGTAGCGGTGTCCATCGCCCAGGGTGCCGGGATAATGGGGGTCATCGCCCCTCGGCCAGAGACGGTGGGGATGGTGGTGTGCGTTTTGGTTGCTTGGTGGCGAAAGAACGTGGCCTTAACTGTCGTAGTGGGGCTAGCGGTTGTTTGGCTTCTTCAGGGCGTGGTGGGGTAAACGACGTTGGCTTGAGCTCCAGCGTCCGCCGCTAGAGCAGAGATGACAGCAGCAAGATCAAGGTCCAACTGCGTGACCCCTCCGGCGGAGTGCGTGGTGAGCGTCACGAGGACCTCGGCTGGGTATCGTAAATCTAGATCGGGGTGGTGATCGGCATCGTCTGCTGCCCGCGCGATGGTCGAGAGTAAGTCGGCCGCTTTGGTGTACGACTGAGCCGTGAAACGGGCTCGGATCTTGCTATCCATCAATCGCCAATCTGATAACCCTGCCTCTGCGACAGCTCCGGTGGGGAGTGGGCCACCCATTAGTGGGCGTGGCTGACCGATAAGGCCGGACGTTCGCTGGCAACAGATTTATATGTCAGTACAAGGAAGAACAAGACGATGGGCACTACTGCCATTGTGGCAGAGCCTGAAGTGTTGGCGTGATAGCTGATCACGAGCCCTGCGGCCACTGAAAAGATGCCGAGGATTGCGGCCAGTCCCATAATCGCGGAGACCCTGCTCACGAGGAGGGCTGCGGTTGCGGGTGGTCCTACCAGCAATCCGAAGACGAGGAGCGTTCCCACGGTTTGGAACGAGCCAACAATCGACATCATGATGAGACCCAGCATGGCTGTGTGAGCGAGTTTGGGCCGGAGGCCTAGGAGTGCAGCCTTCTGCTCATTGAACGCAAGGACAAGGAACGATCGGTACAACCAGACAGAAGTCACCACCGTGATCGAGGTCAGGGCAAAGAGGAGCACGATATCTTGCGTTGTAACGCCCAGAGCATTGCCGAACAAGATGCTGGTGAGGCTACCTCCGGCGCTGGGCCGCGATAGCAGAATCACACCCAACCCGAGCATTCCGACGAAAAGCAACCCAATACCGGTGTCCTCGGAGAACGATGTCTGCCGATGAACGAGATTGATGCCGCCAATCATGACTACCGCGGCAAGTATTGCTCCAACTCTGAGGTCAAACCCAACGATGAGGGCGATAGCAATTCCTGGCACCACGCCGTGGACCAGAGCGTCACCCAAGAATGTCATGCCTCTGAGAACGACCCAAGTTCCGACGATCGCCAGCATGATCGCCGCCAACGAGCCTCCAAGGAGTGCTCGTTGTTGAATAGCGAGTTGGAACGGTTCCGTCAGCAAGTCCATGGTTTGAGCCTAGCTCCCCAACGCTTCGGCGATGAGTCGCGCGTTCGTTCTCAGTAAATCGATGTACGTCTCGGCTCCCGAGCCGGGTCCACCTAGCGATCCCGTGTAGAGCTCGACTACTTGGACCGTGCCCCCAAGTTCTGCCGCAATTGCCTCAGCGAGCGAGGAGGCCTCGGTGGTTTCTCCAAAGATGACGTGGAGATCGTGCTCTCTCAGCGTGCTCACCAGTTCGGCAAGGTCCTCTGAACTTGGTTCGCCAACAGGGGAGCGTCCAGGGAACACGGTCCCTATTACTTCAAAGCCGTAAGCCTCGGCGAAGTATCGAAGCGAGTCATGGTTGGTGACGAGTAGGCGACGGTTTTGCGGCACGCTCGCGAGCGTATTGACTACTTCTTTGTTCACTTCTAGGAGCTCGGCGGCGTAGACGGACGACCGAGTAGCCCAATCAGTAGAACTGTCTTGGTCCGCGTCGGCGATTTGTTCGCCGATCAGATCGACCGCTAGTGCCATCAAGGTTGGATCGAGCCAGATGTGTGGGTCCGGACCACCGAGAGCGTCAGGTTCGTTCGTAACTTTGTCGCCGACTGTATAGACGTTGGCTCCATCTGCAGAGGCTGTCTCAAGCACGTCGAGGAGCCCAGCTTCGAGGCCCAGACCGTTAGCCACCACAAGGTCAGCGGAGTGGATCTGGACGATTTGTTGAGCAGAGGGGCTGAAGTCGTGAGGTTCTACCCCAAGTGGAATGAGTACTTCAACCGTTGCATTTGAGCCGACCATGCTGCTTAGGATGTCACCCAAGATTGTGGTGGTGACGACGACAGTCAGCTGGTCGTCATCGACGGTTGGGGCAGGAGAACAGGCTGTGGCGACCAGCACCAAGGAGATGGTCGCGATTACGTAAAGACGAAGAGGGGAGGAGGTGAGCATGCGCCCATAATGATACTCTATAATGATAATCGTTATCAACTAAGGATCTCATGCCGCAGCAAGAACTAGATCGCCAGGTAGCCGAACGGCTTTCCTCTGAAGGTGTGCGTTATACCGTAGGTCGGCGAGCAGTCGTCGAGGCGCTGCGCGTTGCTACCGGACCCCAGTCTGCGGCTGAGCTCCAATTTGCCATGGGATCAAGCCTCCCATTGTCGTCGTTGTACCGGACACTTATGGTGCTGGAGGAAGCGGGTGTGTCGGTAGCCCACTTCAGCACGAAGGGTGTCGCCCGGTACGAGATGGCAGAGTGGCTCTCTGGCCATCATCACCATCTTGTCTGTATCGTCTGTGGACAGGTAGAGGACATCGAAATGGCCGCCGGCCAAGAGCAGATGCTTCATCAAATGGTGATCGGCGTCGCCGGTGGGTTGGGTTTCTCCGTGGCAGGTCATGCCCTCGAAATCCAAGGTCAATGTCGGGACTGCTCATGAACGCGGTAACTGCAACTGACGCAGTCGTTAGATACGGGAACGTGGTCGCCCTAGCCAAGTCGTCATTCTCGATTCCAATCGGAGGCGTCACGGCGCTTATCGGCCCAAATGGGTCGGGAAAGTCCACGGTACTGAACGTAATATCCGGTTTGACGGTGCCGCAAGAGGGAGGCCTCCAGGTGGCCCAAATCGACGGACGATCACGTTGGGTCTCCTATGTCCTGCAGAGCACGAAAGTTAGTGAGTCATTGCATCTTTCAGTCCGAGAGGTAGTGACCATGGGTCGGTACGCAAGCGCGGGCCTATGGCGGCGTCTCTCATCAGAGGATCAGGAGTCGATTGAAAGAGCCATGGCTCGTACGGGAACCAAGGGCTTTGCCGGCCGGCATATCCACGAGCTCTCCGGCGGCCAACGGCAGAGGGTGTTCATCGCTCAGGGACTCGCCCAAGAACATGATGTGTTGCTACTCGATGAACCGATGACCGGACTCGACATACCGTCTATACAGGCGATTTCGGAGGTTATCGAGGAGGAACGAAGCGAAGGATGCAGCATTGTGATGACCACTCACAGGCTTGCTGAAGCCGAACAGGCTGACCACGTGATTCTGCTTTCCGGCCGAGTCGTGGCCGAGGGTCCTCCAGCTGAGGTGCTCACGGCTGAGTATCTGACTGAAGCCTACGGAAGCTCGGTGCTCCGCGTCGAAGGTGGTCAACTCTTTTTCGACGATCCCCACCACCGCCCAACCGGCGACCCTCACCTGCACAGGGACCGAACAATCCACCCCGAACCCAACCCCGCAGACCACCACCCCTAACCCTAAGTGCACCTATACGCGCACTTAGATGGAGGCTTTGTTCGAGAGGTGGGACTGGATGCTGTCTATGACGTCTTGGGGGCGATGGACGAGGTCCTCCCAGGTGAAGCGAAGAACATGCCACCCGTGACGGTGCGCTCAGGCGAAATCTCTTAGCCTGCAAGCCCCCTCTTCCAAAGAGCAGCTGGCTGGCACCGAAGTGTGTCTGGTGTCACGGTGGTGGAGCGTAACTCGCTTCGGCGGGCTGACCGTCTTGGAACTTGATGGCCCAAATCGATGCTTTCTCGCCCTGATAGCTGGAGTTGAGCTTGAGGCCGTCCGAGAGGAGCGATCTCAGGATTGCCGGCACGATGTTTCCGTGGGTACTCAAGACAACCCGCTCCTGCTTGACCTCATCCACGAGGGACTCAAGCGCCTTTTCAGTCCCCGTTTCAGCCAGTCCTTTGTGTGTCTCAACGTTGATTCCAAGTCTCTTGGAGAGGGGAGCAAGGGTCTCAACGCACCGCCCGTAAGGGGAGGATATAAGGCGGGTGATCCCGCCATGTTGGAGTCGCTTGGCCAACGTCTTCGCTTGACGTTGGCCCTTGGGCGAGAGGCCGCGGATACTATCGTCACCAATCCATCTGGTCCGGTCACCAGCGTGGGCGTGCCGCGCAAGAAATAGGAGAGGATTGTCGGCCAGATACGACTTAGGCATCAATCGAACGAGATCTTGATCATGGGAGTAAGTGAGGAGTTGCCTAGCCTGCTTCTTTGACAGCCATCGGACTTCGTCGACCTCGGAATTCGCTCGAAACCGACCGCCGATCCGCTCCATTGCCCAATAGTCGACGTGCTTGTTTTTGCCTGAAGGGAGGATGTACTGGGTGCTCCCCAAGTGTTCATGAGGAAAGCAGATGAGCCCAGTCTCCTCCTGCACCTCTCGAAGCGCCGCCGAGAGTGGCGTCTCTCCAGTTTCGAGGTGCCCCTTGGGGAGGGTCCAATCGTCATACCGTGGACGATGCGACACCAAGACCTGCAGTCCCTTCTTGCGGTGCTGTCGTACTACCACTCCGCCCGCTGTGAGATCCAAGGTCTTGTTCGCCATGGGCGCGAGCTTACCTGTCCGCGGGGTTCAAGCTTCTGCTGTTACAGAAGGATCTCTCTATGATCGGGGCATGCTGATCACCCTCTCACCTGCCAAATCTCTTGACTTCACCTCACCGCTTCCTACCAAGAAATCCTCAGTCCCTGAAAGTCTTGATAGATCACAGGAACTGATTGAGCTCCTCGCTAAGAAGACCCCGAGGGATCTTCAGATGATGATGGGATTGTCGGAGAAGCTCGCCCAACTCAACTGGGATCGCTTCCAGGAGTGGAGCGAAGACGTTGGCAGCGACAACGGACGTCCGGCGATGCTGGCGTTTACCGGCGATGTCTATCAAGGCATGGAAGTGGGACAGTTCACCGAGCGAGACTTCACTCATGCTCAGAAGCACATTCGGATCCTCTCTGGGCTGCACGGCGTTCTCAAACCGCTTGATTTGATCCAGCCCTATCGATTGGAGATGGGGTCAAGCCTCAGGAACTCGGCAGGGAGGGACCTCTACGCTTTCTGGCGGCCTGAGGTGACCGCTCGCCTCAACGCAGACCTCGCCCATACCTCGCCCAAGCTGCTCGTCAACCTTGCATCGAATGAGTACTTCTCGGCCGTCAGCGCCAACGACATTGACGCCCCCATTGTGACGCCTGTGTTCAAGGATCTGAAGAATGGTGAGTACAAAGTCATTAGTTTCTACGCCAAGAAGGCTCGAGGCGCTATGGCAGCTTGGTTGGTCCGCAACCGGATCAAGACTGTCAAAGGCTTGCAGGACTTCGATGGGATGGGGTACGAATTCAGCCCTGAGCTTTCGACCAAGAGTGCTCCGGTGTTTCTGAGAGACCCAACCGCTGGTTAGAGCTACCCGCAGCCCCGAACACAGGCTTAGCCATCGAAGCTAGTGTGGCTGGGCTCGACGGCAGAGTCCCACCGGTGGTCTGGACTCAAGGGATTGGCTCAAAGAGCAGAGGAAGTGGGCTTTGCCACCATTTGGGTCTCTGACGAGTTCACCGACGCGTGGGATGTGCAAGGAGCTCTCAATGAGATCTCCGACGGCTGGCCCAGAGGGGTTGGTGACCAACACCAAATGTCGGTAGAGCATTCGATCAGGGTGTTTGGCTCTTCGCTCGATGCCAATTGGTGCCCGGGAGGGAGTAGTCGGCGAGCACCATGTCGAAAGCGTAGAGAGTGAAGATCTCTTGGGCCTCTTCCGCAGTGGCCATCGTCGTCGCTGCCCCTCCTCTTTCGGGCAGGTGCATAGGACCGATGTTGCCTCAAGGGAGGCCTAGCGCGTGAAGCGGACGGCGGCTTCGGTGAATCCGTCGACCTGGTCGGCGCTGATCCCCGGGAACGCTTCGAAGAGCAGGACGCGGTCTTCGAGGAGCTGAACGAGTACCGTCCCCAGGATGAAGCCGCCCGGTCTGGCCTCGATTCCCTTTTCCAACGTCATGCGATCCCACCGCTCGCCACCCACCCAGTAATCCGGCTGGACGAGCTCATAGGTGACGATCCCATCCCCGATGCCGACATCCGCGGGATCAGGCCCGTTGCCGAGGACGGCCATCTGCTCGGATCGACCGGCAAACGTCCCGATAGAGACCTTCACCATTGAGTGGTCGATGTGGTCGTAAGAGAAGGAGAGATGCCCAGCCCAGTAGCGCTCTAGATCCGATCCGCCGTACCCGTTGGTGCCTTCAGCGAACCAGTTGCCGACCAGCTTCCCATCGATGTCCCAGGCGAAGGCTCCAGCGAATGGGGGTTCGCTCCGCAGACTCAGAGCTTCCATCCGGTGGCGGATTCCGTCGGCGAAGTATCCGAACGGATCCGGCGTGTGGATCTTCCATGGCTCGCGTGCGTAGGTCTCTTCGACGATCAGCCCGTCGATCCGGACCGACTCATCCACGATGGTGAGATCCATGTTGCTAGTGAAACGTCCGATCAGATCCCCGGCTGCCACTGGGACCGCCACGTTGGCGTACTCACCGAGGGGAGGGGCGACAGCGAGAAGTTCGTTGTTCAACTCATCTATGTGGATGAGGATCGAGCTGATCCCACATCCGTGGTCAATGACGAGGCGGTAGTCGTCGATGGGATTGGGGGCGTCTGAGATGACGCTCCCGAAGTGCTGCATGCTTGTCACCACGCCGTCGGCCGGGCGAAGACGTCGATCCACCGCTCAGGATCCTTGAAGTTCTGGAAGTAGATGTGGTCGACCGGGGTGACATGCGAGTCGATCATGAGTCCGAGTGGGGTGATGTACTCGATGGCATCAAGGTCGACCAACGAAACCTCGAACGGCAGATCGAGTTCACACGGGTCTGTCTCATCCGCAGGCGCCGTCTCATCCGCAGGCGCCGTCTCATCCGCAGGCGCCGTCGCGGACGGGGGTGCCGTGGTGTTGGGGGCCGGCAGGGTGGGCGTCGATGTGTGGGTGCTGGGCGTAGCGCACCCGGCGACTGCCAACCCGAGCGCGAGGGCGAGCCATCGCATCGTGTGGATCGTCCCGCCCGAAGTGCTGCTTCGTTGCATAACGGTGGATCGGCTCCATGCGGCGTCGTCTTTAGCGGGACCTCCCCATGTGGGGGCCCAGTCGATCCGGGACCAGCCCTACGAAGGTGAGCGAGCTGAGAGCAGGCCATAGTGCCCGACGTAGCCGTGGTAGGCCACCGATGGCTTGTTGGTCTCCTCATCGACGAGGAACACAAAGTCACTGCCCGAGCTGTCGAGGATGTCGATGCCCAGTAGGGAAAGCTGCCGTTCTGACGGCCCTGCGAAAATCTCAGCCGCCCTTCACAGTGACACAACTCGCCCAAGACGCTGCCGTCGAGACGCTCAGGCACCCTGATCGAGTCGAGGAGCGGCGGGTGGCCAACGCTTCAGAGCGAGAGTTCATCACTAGCCGGCTTGAGGAGGCGGGACTGGAAGTAGCGGAATCCCAGACCAACTTTGTCTACTTTCATCTCGGCGACGAGCAGGCTCGAATCAATCAGGCTCTGCTGGAACAGGGGGTCATCATTCGCATGTTTGGCGGCGGCTGGGCCCGAATCTCCGTCGGTACCGAACACGAGAATCGTCGAGCGCTCCAGTTGTTGGTCGACGTACTAACGGGCTAACTCAATTAATATTCTTCGGCAGCTCCCCCAAGGCCAGAGGTCACGATGCTCCGTATTGTCTCATTACTATCAGCGCTAGTTCGTAAGGCCCCATGGGTAGCAATTGCTCTTGTCCTCGTCATTACGGGAGTGTTGGGCGCATTCGCCGGGCAGGTCGAGCTCGCCGACGACCAAGAGGGTTTTGCCCCCGACGCTCCTGAACTAGAGGCTTCCGGAAGGATTACCGACCTTTTCGGCGAGGAGTCTGCCGGCTCTGTCATGCAGGTCATCATTGGCTCAGAGGGTGGGGACGTGATAACACCTGAAGGCCGCGAAACCGTGGCGCTCGTTACCGCGGCCATTGAGAACTCTGCGGTTGCAGATCGGTTCCAGACGCAGCCGGGGCGGGGATCGAGTCTTTCATTCTTCGTACCGCTGGATGGTGTCGCTGGAGCCGGCCCATCACTTCAGGTCATCGTTTCCAGCGATGGAGGCGATGTGTTCACGGCCGAGGGGTACGCATTGACGCAGGCTGTCACGGGCGCTGCGTTCCAGTCGTCGATCGCTCCCAAACTTTCGCTAGATAACCCAGAGATGCCGCCGGTACTTTCCTATCTCGCGCCCATCTCGGCGCCGCCTTCGCCGACCCCAACTGTTTCGGTGATGGTCACGAGCTCTGACGGAGATGTAGTTAGTCGAGGCGGGCTGCAGGCAACGTTAGGGATCTCGAACGCCCTGTTCTCCTCCGAGCTTGCTTCGGTTCTTGCCGTTGAAGACCCGGAGACTCCACCGGTGCTTTCTTTCCTCATGCCCGTGGAAGGCGGCGTTGATCAAGGCTCGGTCCCGGCTGATGCTGATACAGCGACTGTGAAGGCAGCGTACGAGAACGGTCTTGGGCAACTGCCTCCCGAACTGGTTCCTGTCCTTGGTCAACTGCTATCGGCTGATAAGACTGACTCGCCCCTTAGGGCCTCGAACGGGCTAGTGGTCCTGAGTCTTGCAGCCCCGCTCGCTCCTGACCAAGAGGCTGCCCTCGCCGACCTTCTGGGCACCGTCGAAGTCGCCGATGGCTTCACCCTGACCTTGCTCCCGTCTCAGTACACAACCACTGACCAGGTCAAAGCGGGGTATCAAGCCAACTCTGCCTTCTTGCCGGTTGAGTTCGCTGGTTTCTTGCCGTTCCTGTCTTCCAACGATTCAGATCTCTCGGTTCCGTCGGGAGCGAAGGGTACGGTGGTCTTCAACCTCACCGAACTCCCGACTGACGAAGAGTTGCTTGCCTTCGGGGAGGTTTTGGAGTCCATCGCGGTCCCTGACGGGTATCGCGTTTCGAGTCCCAATCCAAACCCGACTGAGGCCGAACTCAAGGCCGCATACGTAGATGCTTTCGCCTTCGTTCCCGCCGAGCAGTCAGGCCTCATTACGCAACTAGTTTCCTCTAGCGCAGACCTCGAGACGGCGACGGCGTCTCATGGTCTCATGCTCGTCTTTCTCAATACTCCCGACAGCGATGAACAGGTGGAGTTCACAGATGAACTCGTCTCGATGGCTGAGTCGCTATCCGGACTGGACCTACCCGAAGGCTATTCAGCCTCGCCGTTCGCGTTCGAACTGCTCTTCGGAGACGACTCGTTCAACGAAGAGATTGGTCGAATCTTTCAGCTCGCGTTCCTCATCATTATCGGCATCCTCATGCTTGTGTATTGGCTCAAGCCGAAGGGTGACCTGAAATGGGGTCGATCCCTTCGACGGACGCTCGCCGACACGTCTGTAACGCTGTTCACCATTGTCATGGCCATCGCTTGGATGCAGGGTATCGGCGTATTGCTTAGCCCGAGTTATTTAGGCCTCATCGGACATTCGTCATCGATGGCGCAGATTCTGCCGATTCTGCTCATCGGGTTGGGTGTCGACTACGCGATTCACTTGACATCTCGGTATCGAGAGGAGGTTGGAGTCGACGGTGTAAAGCCGGCCATCTCAACATCTATCAAGACGGTTGGTGTTGCCTTGGTGCTCGCAACCCTCACGACCATGGTCGGATTCCTCACGAACCTCGTCAGCCCTGTGCCAGCGCTGGTGGACTTCGGTGTGCTCGCTGCAGTTGGCATTCTGGTCTCGTTCCTTCTCATGGTTACTTTTGTCCCAGCGGTTCGCCAACTGCTCGATTCGTCGGCAGAACGAAAGGGCGTACTGCCGGCGGCTGACCTCGCTACTTCCGAAGATCGCCTCCTGAACCGAGTCATCGGGAAGACCTCTGTCATCGCCGAAAAGTTTGCTTGGGGAGCCGTGATCGCCGCTGTAATCCTCGCCGGAGTGGGGGAGTTCGGCCGTCAGCAGCTCGATACGACGTTCTCCTTCACGGACTTCATCCCTGTCGACAATCCGCTCATAGACACTCTGAAAACGCTCTCCGACGAGTTTGGAGGAGGCTTTGGCGAGACCACGTCGGTGCTCATCGAGGGCGACGTCAGCTCTGCGGCTGTTCACAACGCTGGGGTTGAGGCACTAGTGGCGCTCGACGAGACCGAAGACGTCCTGCTGTTTGCTGGTCAGGCTGCTGCATCACCATTGGCGCTAATCGATAGCCTTATCAACCCTGCACTTATCACCTTCGATCCTGGAGTGGCGGCGGCAGCGGCCGAACTTGGTGTTGGAGCCGACTTGCGAGTTCCCGACGGTGCTGACCTTTCGAGCCTTTACGCGATGATCCAGGTTGTGGATCCGGCTGGCTACTCGGGTGTGATCCACGAGACCGACGGAGAGCAAGACGCGGCGCTCTGGACAATTAACACTCAAGCGGGAGACGTTCGTGCGAGTGAGCTACGCGCTGGCTTGGCTGACGCCTTTGCTCCAGTTGTTGCCACTGGAATGGATGTGGTGGCGACGTCTCAGAACATTATTGGTGACGTGGTGGTGAACTCTCTGCAAGCGTCTCAAGTGCAGTCGTTAGTTATCACGCTGCTGGCGGCAACGCTGATTTTGGTGATCAACTTCTGGTTCGAATCTCGGCGTCCGATGCTTGGTGTCATCACCATCGCTCCAGTCGGGCTTGTAGTACTGCTGACGTTTGGAATGATGGCGCTTACCGGGATTCCGTTCGGACCGGTGACGGCAACGATATCGGCGCTAGCCATCGGTATTGGCGTTCCGTACACGATCCACATCACCCATCGGTTCCTCGAGGACAAGGAGCGGCTCGGCAACACCGAAGAGGCGATCCGTTCCACGATGCTGCACACGGGTAGTGCGTTGGCTGGGTCCGCTCTCACCACCATGGCCGGCTTCGGGGTGTTGGTGACCTCGACGCTTGTGCCGTTCCAACAGTTCGGAGCGGTAACGGCTTACGCGATCGGGTTTGCCTTGATGGTTTCCATCCTGATCCTCCCTTCGTTTCTCGTGCTCTGGGATCGGTGGCATAAGAACCGTGAGGAGGGCTCGGAGCCTGAGCATGCGCAAGAGGCTGGTGTCATCTAGTCTCGCCGCATGGCCACAGTCACCCGATCCGACATCATCGACGCCGCCGGACGACTTTTCGCTGAACGTGGGTACCACGGCACCTCCATGCGAGATCTCGGTAATGAGGTCGGTCTCTTGGGTTCGTCTATCTACTCCCACGTGAACTCGAAGGCTGAGATCCTCACCGAGGTTATCGATAAGGGTGCGAAGCTGTTCCAGGCCTCCGCTGACGCAGCGCTCGCTGCCCCGGTCTCGGCCCCCGAGAAGCTAGAGCTGCTGATATCTGGTCACATCGATGTTGTTATGGACCATGCCAACGAGGTGAAGACGTTCCTGTATGAGTCTCGCTTTCTCGCTGCTGATCAGCGAGCGGTTCCGCTTGAGCAACGCAATACCTATGAAGCAGCCTTTCGATCCGTGTTTGTCCAAGGCGCAGAGGCGGGAGACTTCAAACGGCTCGATCCTGTGATCACGTCCATCCTCACACTCTCTATTCTCAACGCGATAGAGAGATGGTTCCGTGACGATGGACGCCTTGACAGAGGCGAGCTGACACAACGAATTGTAGGGTTCACTAAGGCGAGCTTGGAGAAGGAGTAGACATGTCGATATTAAAAGAGTTTTGCAAGATCAGCTGTCAAATGGAGTTCAACATGGTGGGCAAGACGCCCAATGGACTGCGTATTGATGTCCCGTTCTCTGGTGTGGCCATCAGTGAGCACTGGGAAGGAGAGCGGGCAGTGAACGGCACAGATCACGTGCTGATTCGTAAGGACGGAAACGCAGTGCTGGATATTCGGGCTCGCATCGGCGACGGTCGCGATGTGATTTGGTACTCTGCGACCGGGATCTCGGTTCACGGAGATCGCCAAGGACTCATGTACCCGCAAGAGCTGATCGTGTTCGAAACTGGCTCGGAGGACTTAGCGTTTCTCAACGACTCGACTGCAGTTGCGACCGGCACCGCCGACGGCGGCAGCCTTGAGCTCACGGTGTATCTCGTCGCGTGAGTCCTCGTTAGACCTGAGGTGAACCAATGAGACAGGTGTTGTCTGGTAGTCACCCTATTGCTGCGGCCCATAGGGGTGGCAGTGAACTCTGGCCGGAGAACACTATGCCGGCGTTTCAAGGGGCAGTAGATCTCGGGTTCACATGGATAGAGACCGACTTGCATCTCACCAACGATGGCGTTCTGGTGACGTTTCATGACGACACCCTGGATCGGTGTACTGACCAATCAGGACAGATAGGTGAGCGATCCGCTTCTGAGCTAGAGAACGCGAACGCTGGCTATGAATTCTCGATTGACGATGGTTACCCGTATCGGGACGAGCGGGTGTCAATTCCGACCCTCGAAGAAGTGGTAACGAGTTTCCCCGGCGTCAACTTCATCCTCGATATGAAGGCACCGGGTCTAGAACGGCATCTCGTTGAGTTCATCCTCAGGCACTCGTTGCAGGATCGCGTGATTGTCGGCGCGTTCAACGACGGGCGGATAAAGACGTTCCGCCAACTGACCGGTGGTCGCGTCGCCACCTCCTCGGGCCCTCTCGAAACCATCAAAGTCCGAGCCAAGTCCTGGGTGAAGCGTCCAGCCAAGACGCGCGCCGATGCCTTCCAGGTTCCCGTGAAGAGGGGTATCAGGGTGGTGGACGCGGCCTTCGTCACAGCTGCACACAAGGCCGACAAGCATGTCCACGTCTGGACGATCAATGAGCGAGCCGAAATGGAACGGCTGCTCGACCTCGGCGTGGACGGGCTTATCACCGACAGGCCGGACACGTTGGCAGAGGTCTTCAGGGAGAGAGGGTTGAGCCTGTGACTACAGCGCTTTCTGAAGAGTTCCTCGAGGCGCTGGTAACGATTGTCGGTCCGAAGCATGTGCTCACAGGTAGCGCGGTATCGAGCAGACAAGCGGGTGGGCTGAAGGCAACGCCGTTGGCTGCGGGGGCGATCGTCCGTCCGGCTAATACTGAGGAGACTTCCGCTGTGATGAAGCTCTGCTCTTCCCGCGGGGTCGCCGTTATCCCCAGCGGCGGCAACACGGGTTTGGTTGGCGGAACGCAGGCAGCAGAGGAGGAGGTAGCGCTTTCGGTGGAGCGAATGAGAGCTATTGAATCGGTTGACATCTCAAACCGAGTCATGACCGTGGGATCTGGGGTTGTACTTGAGCAGGCCCAGCAGGCGGCTGCAGCCGAGGGCCTCCTCTTTCCGGTTGACCTGGGCGCGAGGGGCACAGCGATGATCGGCGGTCTCATCGCGACCAATGCCGGAGGCAACGGAGTCTTGCGGTACGGAATGATGCGAGACAACGTCCTAGGTATCGAGGCAGTGCTAGCCGACGGGACGGTGATCTCGGACATGAACCTGATGGTGAAGAACAACACCGGGCTTGACTTGAAACAGGTGTTCGTGGGATCAGAGGGCACGCTTGGAATAGTTACCAGAGCCGTCCTCCGACTCCGGCCAACGCCTCGGTCGCGTAACACGGCGTTTGTGGCATGTCCGAGTTTCGGCGCCATGACCAAGCTGTTGAGCTTCGTGGAGGCCGAGCTTGGAGGTGGGCTGTCGGCCTATGAGGCGGTGTGGGAAGAGTTCTACCAACTCATTGCCATCGAGAGCGGGCAGCACGCGCCTCCGTTCGACGCCCCACATCCGTTCTATGTGTTGGTGGAGGCACATGGTGGACATCAGCGGCGGGATCAAGAACGATTCCTCGAGATGTTGGGCCAGGCCGAGCAGATAGGTCTCCTTTCTGACGCCGTGGTTGCCTACTCCCAAGCCGATCGAGATCGACTGTGGGCGATCCGTGACGATATTCCGTCCCTGTTACGACTGCTGGGGACCCGCTTTGCGTACGACGTCTCGTTGTCCCTTGAGGAAATGGAGGGCTACCTCGCTCGAGTCTTTGAGCGAACGAAGTTGTTGTTTCCCGACGCTCGGCTAGTGGTGTTTGGCCATCTTGGTGATGGGAACCTTCACGTCACCCTCAAGATTTCAGATGGGAGCGACGCAGCCAAACTGGCGGTTGACCTGATTGTCTACGAGGAACTGCGCGGCGGTTCAATCTCTGCCGAGCACGGCATTGGCATCGACAAGCTTCCTTTCCTTCACTTCTCCAGATCCCCTGAAGAGCTGGCGTTGATGCGGGCCATTAAGGGGGCTCTAGATCCAAAGAACATCCTGAGCCCAGGGAGAGTCATTCCTTCGGAATAACAGAACCTGGACTTCGACTTGAACTTGGACTAGAACCACCCTAAGCCCAGACCCAAGCCGAGTTGGAGTTCTGGCTCTGGTCCTAGTCTTGGTATTGGTTCTAGTCCCAGTTGTGTCTGGACTAATCTTGCCCCATTCACATCGGGAGTTCTCCAGTGCAACGAGTATTTTCAGGGATGCAACCAACCGGAGGGGTCCATCTGGGCAACTATATCGGTGCGCTGAAGAACTGGGTTGGGATGCAGGCCGAGTACGACTGCATTTACACGGTGGTGGGGTTCCATGCTCTGACCGTTCCGGTTGATCCTGAAGTGCTCAGGGCCCAGCGGCTGTACCTCGCCAAGGCCGTTATGGCTGTGGGGGTCGACCCCGATACGAGTCTGTTCTATTACCAGTCAGCCGTCCCGCAACATCTCGAACTGAGCTGGTATTTGGCTGTGGATACGCCGCTGGGGTCCTTGAATCGTATGGCACAATTCAAGGAGAAGTCAGAAAAGGTTGGAGAGCGCCTTGGCCTGTACTCCTACCCGGTCTTGCAGGCGGCTGACATCCTGATACACAAAGCCAACGCCGTGCCAGTGGGCGATGATCAAACACAGCACCTAGAACTGACCCGAGATATTGCCCAACGCTTTAACAGTAGGTACGGAGAGACCTTCCCTGTGCCTGAGCGGATTACTCCAAAGGTTGGGGGGCGAGTGATGTCCCTCCAGAGCCCCACCAGCAAGATGTCGAAGTCCGACCCGAACCCAAACGGGGTTGTGGGCCTGTTTGACGCGCCTGCGGTCCTCATGAAGAAATTCAAGCGGGCAGTCACTGACTCAGGCTCAAGCGTCCATATGGACTGGAAAGAAAAGCCGGGCGTCTCGAACCTCCTTGAGATCATGTCGGTAGTGACAGACCGGGGGATCGGGGCGCTCGAGAACGAGTTCGCCGGCCAGCAATACGGTCATCTCAAGGTGGCGGTTGGAGAGGCTGTGGTCGAGGCGTTTACCCCGTTCAGGGCACGGTTCGATTCCCTTGACAACGGTGAGGTGGAAGAGGTCATGGCCCGAAACGCCGCGAAAGCACGTGGAATGGCCGAGGACACCTTGGTCGAAGTGCGAAACAAGATGGGACTCTAGATCGCCGGCTCAAAAAGGAAGTAGGAGAGCACAAACAGAGCGCTCCAACCTGAGTGAATGAAGAAGCCGAGACCAATCCGACCGGTCTTTTCTCTGGCCACACCCGTAACGATGCCAAACAGAGTTGCGGCTAGGAAGGTCGCAACCGCTCGCCGCTGCCATTCACTGACGCTGGCGTCCACCCACAGCAGCTGGGCAGCCCCGTACGTGACGGCAGATCCGATTACGGTAGCCCTCAAGCCCCATATTCGCCTGAACGCCGCGTGAAGAACACCGCGGAAGAGCACCTCTTCTACCAGCGGAAGGATTACCACCAAGCTGATGATCGCGACCACCATCTCCCCTCCAATGGAAAGGGTGAGTAGTCGGTCAGCGAGCGGGCTGGATAGTTCCTCTAGGCCTGACGTGACGGGGAGTCTGACGACGTCGACGGCAAGCGCCACGGGGATGGAAAGTAGGAATCCGAGCCGATCCTTGACCAGAATGGGGAGCCCAAAGTGTTCGCTTGTGGGATTACGTCGAGCGACGACAGCAAAGATCCCCAGCGCTCCGGCAATAGCCTCTAGCGGCAACCCGGCCAAAACAATGTCCAGGGGCTGGCCAGCGGCCTCGGCCAATGCGGTGACCGCCGCAACGAGGATCGCGTAAACCCCGTAACCGAGGAGGAAGTCGGTGAACCTGAACAGACTGTCGTAGCTAAGGGCTTCGTCTTCGCTCACAGCAGAGTCTCAGGCCCGAACAAGAGCATTACGGTGACCAAACCGTTCCAGCCGGCGTGGATGAAGATAGGAAGTCCTATGCCTCCCGTGTGCTCACGAGCCCATCCGAGAAAGAGAGCCAGGACGAAAATGCCCCCCACAGTGGCTGCCACCTCGATCCCCATTTGGGTAGAAGCCGGATCGATATTTAAGGAGTGCACCATCCCGAAGACGAGGGCGCTGCCGAGGACAGAGCCGACCGCTCCCACCCGGCGGCGGAGTGCGGGTTGCAGCAAACCTCGAAAGATAAGTTCCTCCATGACGGGGATGAGGATGACGATGCCGGCTCCCGCAGCGATCCCCTCAATGATGCTGTCGATGTTTTCAAGTGAGTTGGTCACCAGATTGTTGCTTTCTGTGAGTTGCGCAGAAAGGGGCAGCAGGACAATGGTCACCAAGATAAGCAGGGGCACCCCTGTTGCAAGCCCCCAGGCGTACCTCCATTCGATCGGCAACCCGAAGGCCCTCCACGACGCCCGTCGCCTGAGTTTCACCGCGATAAGGCCCACGGCGTATCCGGCTGCTTGTAGCGGCAGCCAGAACGAGAACTCGCCAAGGTCGTTGTCGGAATAGAACGCCAGAGAGGCCCCAACCCCTATCACTATTATCGAGACTAGGTAGACAAGGATGAAGTCCGTGATCCTGAATGACGTCTCTTCTGGGCCAGCTTCGGGTGAAGTTGGTTCGATGAGTTCACTCGGTTCCATAGGGATGGTACGGTAGCGACTTCCACAGGACGAGCGATGAGGGACCACGTGGCAGCGGCAACCGAAACTTACGGCCAGGCTTCGACCACCATCGATCAGAGAGTATTGGTTGTGGACTTTGGAGCGCAGTACGCGCAACTGATTGCCCGGCGAGTCAGAGAAGCCAACGTCTTCTCCGAGATCGTTTCTCGAGAGATCACGGCCGCAGAAGTCAAGCGGCGAGCCCCCATCGGGGTCATCCTCTCCGGCGGGCCAGCGTCGGTGTTCGCGGTGGGTTCCTACTCGATTGATCCTGACATCTTCGGCCTCGGTATTCCGATCTTGGGCATTTGCTACGGGCATCAACTCATGGCGCAGGCGTTGGGTGGGACCGTGACCGAGACGGGCAAAGGCGAGTACGGCAAGGCGGAGTTGTCAGTGACGGCCGACGGCTGCCTGTTCGAAGACCTCCCTCGAAGCCAGACAGTATGGATGAGTCACAAGGATTCGGTTTCGGCCGTGCCCGACGGGTTCGTAACTCTTGCGAGTAGCCCGGAGGCTGAGATTGCGGCCATGGCTGACGAGTCTCGGGGGCTCTTTGGAGTCCAATTCCATCCCGAAGTGGTCCACACACCTCATGGAACAGCCGTCATCGAGAAGTTTCTGACCGCGGTGTGTGGCTCCTCTCAAAGCTGGAATCACAGCTCGATCATTGAGCGTTCCGTCGCCGCGATCAAGGAGACCGTCGGCGATGAGCGAGTCATTTGCGCGCTTTCCGGGGGAGTTGACTCGTCGGTCGCCGCCGCTCTGGTCCAGAGGGCAGTTGGCCGGCAGCTCACCTGCATTTTTGTAGACAACGGCCTATTGCGTCAGGGTGAGGGAGCCCAGGTAGAAAGCACTTTCCGGGAACATTTCGATGTCGACCTTGTCCATGTGAAGGCTGCCGACCGATTCGTATCGGCGCTCGAGGGCATCACCGACCCTGAGACGAAGCGTAAAATCATTGGCGAGACGTTCATCCGAATCTTCGAAGAGGAAGCTGAGAAGATTGAGGGAGCTTCCTTTCTCGTTCAAGGCACGCTCTATCCGGATGTGATTGAGTCGGGGAGCGAGTCTGCGGCGCTCATCAAGAGTCACCACAACGTAGGGGGGCTTCCCGATGACATGAAGTTCGCGCTCGTCGAGCCACTTCGGGACCTGTTCAAGGACGAGGTACGCGCTGTGGGTAGCGAGATCGGCTTGCCGGACGACATCATCCTGCGTCAGCCGTTCCCTGGCCCCGGCCTGGGGGTACGGATAATCGGTGAAGTTACGGCAGAGCGGCTCGAGATTCTTCGAGCAGCAGACGTGATCGTGTTGGAAGAGATCAAGGCCGCTGGCCTCTACCACGACATCTGGCAGTCTTTCGGAGTGTTGCCGGCCATCAAGTCTGTAGGAGTCCAGGGAGATTTTCGCACCTACGCCTACCCGTTGATTCTGCGAGCTGTAACCAGCGAAGACGCTATGACTGCTGACTTCGCCCGCATCCCTTACGAGGTTCTTGAGCGGATCTCAAGCCGGGTAATTTCAGAGGTGGAAGAGATCAATCGGGTGGCCTACGACATCAGTAGCAAGCCCCCGGCCACCATCGAGTGGGAGTGAGGGTGGTCTCGGAACGCCGGGCTGACTCTCGGTGAGGCCAATTGAGGTCTGTTCTACGCGTTTAGGTACCGGGTGATGCCTCAAACCTCGTCTCTTGAGCCCAAGAAACGCTGTAGAAAGGGTTAATCCTTGGCTTTTCCGACCGATAGAGGATGTTAGGAACGTTCGTTGCTGACAGGAGAATCCGGTGGACTGGTCCAAAGACCCCGAACTCAAAGAAATATTCGAGGAAGAATTGCGTGAGCGCTCTGAACGATTGGCGCGCTATTCGAGGGCTCTAACCAACCGTGCTTTGCCGAAATCTAAGTACGAGGACGCCAAGCGAGACGCCCACACTATCAAGGGAAATGCCTCTGTTATGGGCCATCGAAAGGTCTCCGACGCCATAGCCGTAGTGGAAGACGTTTGGAAGGGTGTTGTGGCAGGACTCGGAACCGGGGGGGCTTCTTTTGGCAACCTCATGGCTGAGGTAGTCGATCGAACACTTCCTGCTCTTACTGAGCCGGCGATAATGGAGCCTTACCTGGTCGCTTTGTGTGACGCCAACGGTGTCGCCTTGCCGGCTTCTTGGGAGAACGGCACAGAAACAGTCGAGCAGCCCTCGTTCCTTGTGCCCTCATCGCAGCAAGCTGCGGTGGCCACCGATCCGGCGCCCACTACACAGCCCACTGCCCCGGAGTCCACCTTCCACTCTTTGGCCACGGATCAGCCCGATTTGGGTGGGCTGATCGGCAAATGGACAGGACTCATGATGGGTGACTCCATTCGTGTCGTTGTTCCTCGTTTGCGGAGCGTTGTTGATCAAAGCGCAACTGTTCGCCTCGATGTTGAAGCCCTAGTGGGAGCCCTCCGCAAGTACATTCTCCCGGGAGAACGAGAAGGTTGGATCAGCGCATCCGAAGGGCTGATTAGGAACGTTCGAAAGCTTCACGAGGAGGCAGAGTCGCTGGGACGGGAGCCGGTTGGCTCGGTCACGCAGAGTATCTGCCAGCTCGGAAGCCATCTGGCACGACGTCAGAACAAGGAAGTCAAGATCGACCTGTTGGGAACAGACCTAGAAGTCGATCGTGGTTTGTTAGACCTTGTTCGTGAGCCATTGAGGCACCTTGTGGTGAACGCTATCGAGCACGGTATTGAAACTGTGACCGAACGCGTCGCTGCGGGCAAGAGTCGCTCGGGAACGGTTTCCGTCGCCTTTACTCAAGAGGAAGGGACGTTACGAATAGTCGTGACTGATGACGGTGCTGGTGTCAACTGGAAGATGGTCGAGGAGAAGCTCGGCGTGGCCGGCCTTGACGATTCGGTCCTCACCAGCGCACTCTTTGAAGGAGGATTCTCGACCGCTCCGCCCGAAGGTGATTTTTCGGGCGACGGTTCAGGCCTTGAGTCGGTCGGCGACGCGATTTCATCGGCCCAGGGAGGCCTATTGTTCGACACCCAACCAGGGCTCGGATCTAGAGTTGAGATGAGACTCCCGGTATCAGTCGTCATGCAAGATGTGTTGAGTATTGACTGTGCCGGAGAACGCTGGGGCCTTCCAATGGCAAGCGTCGTGGGTGTACTTCCGTTTGATGCCGACGATGTGAGTCCCGGCGTCTGGCAACCTGAATATGTTTTCGAAGGCAGTCGTATTCCCTTCGCATCGCTCTCTGAGGCGCTGGGATTGGAATCCGACCGTCCGCTAGGCCATGTGCTGATTCTGGGCACGCGCGGGTTTCGGATTGCTGTGGGGGTTCCGTCTGTTCACGGATCCCGAAAGGCTGTGCTCAAACGGCTACGTGGCGTGATGTCCGGCATTGAGTTCCTTGCGGGTATCGGTGTCCTTGGGGGCGGGGAGACGGTGGCCGTGATCGATCCTGACTATGTCGGGACCCTGTTGACAATGCCTCCGTCGGAACCTGCTCTTCGTCCGAAGGTGCTGGTCGTAGATGACTCGCTGGCCGTTCGTCAGGTGATGGTCGCTGGACTTACCTCCATTGGGTTCGATGTCGATGCGACAGATGGTGTGGTCGGCGGACTGGCTCAATTCGAAGAAGAAGAGTACGACGCTGTTGTTGTTGATCTGTACCTCGAGGACGGTGATGGCATCGACTTAGTCGACCAACTGCGACTCGCCTCTGCGACCGTCCCAATCGTGATGGTGTCAGGAGTGGCTAACCAGGCTGATAGACAAAGAGCGTCAACCGCTGGGGCAAACTTCTTCTTCGATAAGGCTGACCTACGCAAGGGTGCGTTTATTGAGACTTTGCGTTCCTTGGCGATGGATGTAGAAACGGCCTCTGTCTAATGTCTGCCGGCTTCTCCGTTCTGGCTGCTCTCGCCATCGGCGGAGCCGGGCTGCTGATAGCCGCAGGATCCGTGGTGTGGGCACAGCTCCAGATGAGAGCGGCTCGCAGTTCCTTTGACGAAGCGACCCGGATGAAGACTGAGTTCGTTTCGACCATTTCTCATGAGCTCCGGACGCCGCTGACATCAATCGCCGGCTTTGCCGAGGCGTTACAGGAGACGTGGGGGTCGCTCGGGAGCGCTGAGATAATGGAGTTCCTCGGCATAATGACGCGCGAAGCGGAACACCTCTCAACCCTCGTCGAGGACATTTTGGTGTTGCCTCGCCTTGAAGCGGGGCGTCTTGAAGTGGATCCAGAGATAATGGATCTATCGGCGCTGACCGCCGAACTGGTCGAGTCTGTGTTCGCTCCGGGCCACGATCGAGAGCTCGACATGGCTTTGCCGACCGGGGTGAAGGTCTTTGCTGACCCGAAACGCGCCGGGCAGGTGATTCGTAACCTCCTGGCCAACGCGATGAATCATGGTGGCGAGGAAATCGCCATTGAAGGCTCGTACGCGGGGACGCATTACTTGGTGGTTATATCTGACAATGGCTCCGGCATTGCTGCCGACCGACGTGAGCTCGTTTTCGAACAGTTTGAGCAGGGCGAGGGTTCTAACTCTAACAAAAACGGTGCCGGTCTCGGTCTGCCCATCGCTCGGCGACTCTCTCGGCAAATGGGAGGCGACATGTGGTGTGAGGCACGCTTCCCAACAGGTGTTCGGTTCTGTGTCACCTTTCCCCTCGCTGAAAATTCTCAAGGCCATGAGATTGGTTCAGATGCCGTGTTTTCTGCCGCGAATCCCGGCCGGTTCAGCTGGCGGTAGGGGAGTCACACAGCTGTAATTCAGTCCCAAACAGCAGGTAGTATCTGCAGGATGGACTCCCTGTTCTCTTCATTAGATCCAACGTCGCTGACCGATGGGCTCAATCCCGCGCAGCAAGAGGCTGTGCGCCATACCGAGGGACCGCTGCTAGTGGTGGCGGGAGCTGGCTCGGGCAAGACACGTGTGCTCACACATCGAATTGCCTATTTGATTCGAGAGCTCGGGGTCGCGCCGGGCGCCATCTTGGCGATCACCTTCACTAACAAGGCGGCCGCCGAGATGAAGCGCCGCGTTGAGCGATTAGTGGGTGCAGCTTCCAGAGCGATGTGGGTCTCAACGTTTCACTCGGCTTGTGTTCGCATTCTTCGGCGGGAGATTCATCGCTTTGGGTACCGGTCGTCCTTTTCGATCTACGACGGGGCTGACTCCCAACGACTCATCTCTCAGTGTGTCGCTGAGCTCGATCTTGACTCGAAGAAGTTTCCGCCCCGAGCGATCCGGGGAGCGATCTCGGCCGCTAAGAACGAGCTCGTCGACTTCGAGACGTACGCCACCAAGGCGGAGGGGTTCTACGAGAACAAGATTGCCGAGGTGTACAAGCTGTATCAGCAACGGCTTCAGGAAGCTTCGGCAGCCGACTTCGACGACTTGTTGGTGCTGACCGTCCAATTGTTCCAAGTGTTCCCTGAGGTGCTTGAGGAGTATCAGAACCGGTTCCAGTATCTGCATGTGGACGAGTATCAGGACACGAATCAGGCGCAGTACGAGCTGGTCACCATGCTGGCTGCGAAGCACACCAATATCTGTGTAGTAGGAGATGAGGCGCAGTCGATCTACGCCTTCAGAGGCGCGGATCTTCGGAACATCATGAACTTCGAGAAGGACTATCCCGAAGCGAAGGTCGTTGTGCTGGATCAGAATTATCGGTCAACTGAGACGATTCTCGACGCGGCCAATGCAGTCATTGCGAATAACCGAAGTCAGCGTCCCAAGCACCTTTGGACGGATTTGGGTGTCGGCTCTGCGATCCAGGTGTATAAGGCCGACGACGAGCATGACGAAGCTGAGTACATCGCCGATAGGGTTCGATTTCTCCAAACCAAGGGAGTGAACCTCCGCGACATGGCGGTGTTCTATCGGACTAATGCCCAGTCAAGGGTCATGGAGTCGGTGTTCCTTCGGCACTCCATCCCCTACAAGGTGGTGGGGGGGCAGAAGTTCTATGACCGGCGAGAGATCAAAGATGCCGTCGCGTATCTGAGAGCGGTGGTCAACCCCGACGACCAGGTGGCTCTCAAGAGGATCATCAACGTCCCCAAGCGATCCATCGGTATGACGTCGGTGGCCCATATTGATCGTTTCGCCGATAGCAATCGGATCACCTTCTTCGAAGCCTTGAAGCGAGCAGGCGAGAACTCCCGGCTCACTTCTCGTGCCCAGCGCAACATTGCTGAGTTCTTGGTGGTGCTCGAAGTGGTCACCGAGGGGGCTACGACGGGCGGGCCTGGACCGGCGATGCAGGCTGTCCTTGAAGCAACGGGGATGATCGCCGAGATCGAGGCCGATGGGACTATTGAGGCCCTTGGGAGGGTCGAGAACCTACGTGAGCTCCTAGTTGGGGTAGATGAGTTCCTAGAGCTCAGACGAAACCAGCCCATCGACGAAGTCGATTGGGACGACTTGAACGGGATCGAGCAGCTCAACGAGTACCTAGCCACGGTCTCCTTGGTTTCGGAGCTTGATGCGCTCGACGACTCGGGGTATTTCACACTCATGACGATTCACAACGCTAAGGGACTCGAGTATCCGGTTGTTTTTCTCGCCGGACTGGAGGAAGGGGTGTTCCCACACATGCGGTCGTTAGGCGAACCCGATCAGCTTGAGGAGGAACGCCGGCTTGCCTACGTTGGTATCACGCGCGCTCAAGATCAGCTCTATCTGACGCTGGCGACCAAGCGCAGCCTGTGGGGTGGAGCCAACTACAACAGTCCCAGCAGGTTCCTGAAGGAGATTCCTAGAAGTCTCATGGAAGAGCACAAGGTTCAGCGAGGCTCAGTGAAGCCGTTGTCTCGAGCACCATCGGGCTCGAAATTGGACCCGGGATCGGTGGCGAAGGGCGACAGAGTCGAGCACGATACCTACGGCATCGGTGTCATTCGCGAGCTGTCGGGCAGCGGCGAGCGCACAGAGGCGCTGGTGAGATTCGAGTCGAGCGGTGACCGGCGCCTACTTCTAGCCTGGGCCCCACTTCGCCACGCATAACCCCAACCCAAAGCGAGCGCGAACGCCAACAAGACCCTGCTCGTTTCCCCCCTCTGCGCGTTTCGAGCACCTCGCATGACCCAAAAGCTCGTATATGTGCACCCCAACCCAGGGTTGGCAGACACATATCCTCACTGTTGGGAGGGTGAGGAGGCGAGTCGCCAGTCTTGAGATGGGAACGTCCTCAAGAGCTAGTGCTACTTCCGCCGGTAAAGTTCAGGCATGCCGCGCCGAATCCTTATTGCCAAGCCGGGCCTCGACGGCCACGATCGTGGCGCCAAAGTAATCGCTCGAGCGCTCCGCGACGCTGGCAACGAAGTGATCTACACAGGTCTGCATCTCTCGCCGGAAGAAGTCGTTGAAGCGGCTCTGCAGGAAGACGTCGTTGCCGTGGGTCTGTCCACCCTTTCAGGTGCCCATATGACACTCTTCCCCCGGGTTGTCGAGTTGCTTCGCGAACAAGGCATGGGGCAGGTTATTGTTTTTGGCGGAGGAATCATTCCGCCCAAAGATGCCGAAGTGCTCAAGCAAGAAGGCATCGCAGAAGTGTTCACCCCGGGCACGCCGCTTGGTGAGATCTCGCGGTGGGTCGATGAAAACATACCAAGTAGCTGATGCCTCGGAGGCTTCCCAATGAAAGTGCATGAGTATCAGGCCAAGTTGTTGATGGCCAGGCGAGGCATCCCCGTCCCAGAGGGGAAGGTGGCAACCACTTCTGCTGAGGCTCGTGCTGCCGTCAGGCCGCTAATCGAGGCTTCAGGCGATAACGTGGTAGTCGTCAAATCTCAGATCCACGCCGGTGGTAGAGGCAAGGGTCGCTTCCTCGAGCACCCGGATCTCGGGGGAGTGAACGTGGTTCTCGATGGCCTCGACGGAGGCATCGAAGCCGCAGAGGCGAAGGTGGAAGCTCTGGCTCAACAGATGCTTGGGTCGACTCTGGTAACCATCCAAACGGGACCAGCTGGGAAGCAGGTCAACACACTGTACGTCGAGCAGGGGATCGGTATCGAGACGGAGCTCTATCTCTCTGTCGTCTTGGACAGGGCTGTGTCTCGCCACATCGTCATGGCCTCCACTGAAGGTGGGACCGAGATTGAGGAGGTGGCTGAACACACTCCGGAGAAGATCCTCAAGGAGACGATCGATCCTGGGGTGGGTCTGCTCGACTTCCAAGCCGCACGGATGTCCAGAGCGCTGGGACTCACCGGCGACGCTTTAAGGAACGGTGTGAGCTTCATGAAGACCCTCGCCGAGGCAGCGGTTGATTGGGACACAGACATGATCGAGATCAATCCGCTGGTGGTGACTACTGATGGTCAGGTCATGGCTCTGGACGGCAAGATGAGTTTCGATTCCAACGCCCTGTTCCGGCATCCAGACATCGCAGCCATGCAGGACCCCACTGAGGAGGATCCTTCAGAGTTGGAGGCCGCGGAGTTTGATCTGTCGTTCATCAAGCTTGGTGGATCCATTGGCTGCATGGTCAACGGAGCTGGACTCGCAATGGCCACCATGGACATCATCAAGACCTTTGGGGCCGAACCGGCCAACTTCCTAGACGTTGGGGGAGGCGCTACCGCCGAGAAGGTCGCTGCTGCCTTCAAGATCATCACCCGTGACCCCAACGTGAAGGGTATCTTTGTCAACATCTTTGGCGGGATCATGCTGTGTGACACTATCGCCAATGGTGTGGTCACGGCGGTCAAGGAGACGGGGCTGGACATGCCTCTGGTTGTCCGACTGGAAGGAACCAACGTCGAGTTGGGCAGACAGATCTTGGATGCTTCCGGGCTTGCATTAGTCACGGCGGTCGATATGAAAGATGGAGCC
>Ga0302135_10000405_pt1 | contig 26351 bp, 26 predicted proteins | sample CBN3_surface_MG_FD_203119 | JGI IMG/M metagenome (GOLD analysis project Ga0302135, IMG submission 203119) | Marine microbial communities from Western Arctic Ocean, Canada - CBN3_32.1 | ecosystem: Environmental > Aquatic > Marine > Oceanic | place: Canada: Western Arctic Ocean | collected...
CCGCCGCCAAGCACTTCCCCGGACACGGGCTGTCAAGAACCGACCCTCATCGAGAGGTCACTCGAATCGACGCTTCCCTCGCCGAACTCGAAGCCATCGACCTCGTTCCCTTCCGCCGCCTCGTCGACACTGGGGTGCAAGCCGTTCTGGTCGCCCACCCCATATACGAGGCAATTGATCCGAACCTCCCGGCAAGCCTCTCCCCCGCTACCTACTCGCTCCTAAGAGATGATCTTGGATTCACGGGAGTAGCAATCACCGACGGCCTAGGAATGCGCGGAGTACGTGATGGACGGTCACTCGAAGAAGCAGCTGTGATAGCCATCGCAGCCGGTGCCGACCTGCTGATCGTGGAAGGGCTGATAGACATCGGCGCCGTTGTCGATGCCCTCATGGCAGCGGTAGCAAACGGAACACTGAAGGCTGCACGCCTCGCCGAAGCGGCCAGCCGGGTCCGCAACACCGCACAGGCGACCGCTTGGCCGGGGTGCCGAGGAGCAACGGCTTTCCGTTGAACACAGAACATGTTTTGCTCCCAGAGCTATCACCTACCTAGGAGAGTCAGCGATGGAAGCAATAATAAAGGCAGTCGCAGACAGACCGCTGTCGATCCAGCAATGGTCGCAAAAGTCGTTCCGGGTGTCCTCGAGTTCACCAAAGACAAACTCCCCGAATCCCTCGCTAGCCAGCTGGACGGACTCCTCGATGGAGGTTCGGCTGATAGCGGCTGCATCGCTGACACACTGAAGAAGGCCCTCGGAGGGCTGCTCGGAGGCTAGAACGAAGCTCGCAACTGATCTGAAGAGCTCGCACGAGCTCTTCGTCCTACAATCGCCCCATGGATTGTTGTGAACCCTCTGGATATCGCCATCTCTTCAACACAAAAGAAGCGACCGGAAAACTAACGAGATACCTGAAGAACGGGACCAACACTGTGGCCACGCGCTTGGTCGACGCTTTGGTCTCCGATGGAGTGGACGAGCAAACCGTAATCGACGTCGGATGCGGCATTGGGATGCTTTATGTCGAACTCGTCGAGCGAGGTGCGCTGAGCGCAACCGGCGTCGAGATCTCAGATGGGTATGAGAAAAGCGCGAACCAATTGCACGAACTCAAGGGGGTGACCGATAGAGTTACGCGGGTGACCCTGGATTTCGCCGAAGCGGGTGCTGCCGTCGCTCCGGCGGATATCGTCGTTCTCGATCGAGTGGTGTGCTGCTACCCAGACTGGGAAAAGTTGCTCACTTCGGTGACCGAGCACGCAACCGGCCGAGTGGCATTCTCCTTCCCGCGTGAGACGGTCCTGTCTCGGCTGAGCTTGAATCTCTTCAACCTATGGCTTCGCATTAGGAGGGTGGACTTCCAGGCCTTCTTCCATCCGATAGGCCAGATGTTGGCACTGATGGAGACCAAAGGATTCACAAAGACGTTCGACACCCACAGCCCGCAGTGGCGGGGCGTCGTCTTCGAGAGATAGCTCCAGAGTTCGTCGCTCTGAAGGTTGCTAGACCGGGATCGTTTGCTCGAAGCGATACGCCCCGGGGAACCAATCAGACAACCTGAAGGCCAGCTCCCTGCTCACGATGTCATCGATTACGGAGTCACTGATGCGCCCTGCGTTGTCCGCGACCTTATCGAGGGGTGCCTCAACGGCGACAGGCAATCCTTCGGACAGATCGCACACCTCTTTGGCGCGAGCTGACAAATCAGCCGTGCCGATCAAGCGAGCCTTGGCAATGATGTCCTGCTTTTGGAATCCCAATAGCGGCCTGAGCATAGGGATGTCGATGGACGCGTCAATCGCCCGAAGATGGGTAAGGGTTTGGCTAGACACTTGGCCCAAAGCATCCCCTGTGACAAGCGCTCCTATCCCGTTCTGCTCAGCAATGCGCTCAGCGGTTTTGGCCATCAGCACCTTCAAGGTCACTTGGCGCATGCGTGGTTCCACGTTCTCCCTGATGCTCTCTTTAACTGGCTGGAAGTCGATGAGGTGCACTCGAGGGCTCGTGCCGTAGCCCCAACTGCTTTGCAGGGTGTCAGCAACTGCAATGGCGTGATCAGACTGGGCACAGTCCAAAGTGAAGTGAACGAAATGGACCGGGCAACCTCTACTCATCATCATCCACGCGGCTACGACCGAATCAAAGCCACCGGAGAGAAGGCTGAGTACCGGTTCTTGCGTCCCTAACGGGAGGCCGCTGGGGCCAGGGACTGAAGTTTCAGTGATCCATGCAGTGTCCCCATGCACCAACACGCGCACCCAATGATCAGGGGTTCGCAGGTTGACAGTGTTGGTCTCGGTGTTGAGCACAGATCCGATCAACCGCTCTGCGTCTTGACCCTTCCAGTCGTGCTCGCCAACCCTCTTCACCCGAACTCCGTAAGAGCCAGTGGCGACTTTGTCCCCCCAAACCTCCTTGGTAGCCGCAGCGAGCGAGTCTAGATCAAAGTCCTTCACCTCTTGAATGTGGTTCGCTCTCGCAACACCAAAAACTCTGGCCACCCTAGCCATCCGATCGTCTGTCGCTTCAGCATCAATCACCAATCGATTACCTGTGAGCCTGCGGACGCGGTCGGCGGTAACCCCCGCTGCTAACGCCACACTTGGCGTGATTCGTTTTATAAACCGCTTCTGGGTGCGGTTCGATTTGAGATGGATTTCGCCTGAAAGCGTCGCTGTGAACACAAGATCCTCGGAGTGAGCGATAGAGCCACCCGCGAAGTGGCGAGCGGTCAGAAGTCTACTCGTCGCAATTGGGAAAGAGCGATGGTCATCTATGGGCACCTATCCGAGGGAAATTCCCTAAAGACGGCTGCTTTTCCCACCGATAGCGACCTAAGTCCTACAGGACCTACCAATCAATTGATGACAGACAGGGATGTGATGCGCTCGAGGTCGCTTCGCCAACTCAAAGCCACCTTTCGGAGTCGACTCAACGACGACGGGGGATTTGGCCTCATAGAAGCCGTTGTCGCGCTTACGATCATCTTCGGTCTCGTGCTCGCTCTGATGTCCACTTTGGACGCTTCCTCTCGGATTCTGGTCTCCACCCGTCAGCAGTCCGCAGCCAACGCTCTGGCAACCGAATTGATCGAACGAGCTCAGGCACTCGAGTATCAGAACATGGGTCTCGCCGCCTCTGTCAATGGAGCCACCTGCCCCGGCGACATCGGTTGTTACACCGGGGATTTCGCAGGACGCCTCCTCCAGGTAGCTCCCGGATACGACTTCGACGGCGAACCCATCGTCTTCGCTACCGGCGACACCTTCCGACCATTCCTCGACTTTCACGCTGTCCTCGATCGAGACGGCACCACTTCAATCGATACATCTTCATCACCTCGGTTGACGACGACGCTGACGGAACCCCGGACTACCGTCGTCTCACCGCTGTTGTCCGCTGGGCAACCTCTCCAGGCTTCATCGAGGAGGCAGTTCAGACCACACTGATCGCTCCTTTCGTTGAACCAGACCAGCCGCTCCTACGCACAGATGTGTCATGGGAAGGTGGAACGTTCAGTATCTCGGGCCGTACCGACCCATTGGTCTACGACCCCGACACAGCCATCAGCGGGGATGAGATAACAGTCAACCCAACAGCCAACGCTGCGCTCACCGCCTCGACCCTGTATGACCTTTCGGTGGTGCTCCCCTCGGTGAACGTGATATCGATTTCGGACTACATCTCGAGAGCCATCGTTCGAGCGGAGAGCACATCCATCGCTGCCTCCCGTTTCGAGGGCGCCGACGGCATCTTCGGGACAGCCGATGACACCACCTTCATCTCTGACCCTGACTCACTTGCCGAGAGCGCTGACGATGACAACGTGAACGCGACCCCGACCCTCAACGGCCCCGCACTCGGGCTCCTCTCCGGAATCCGGGAAGTCTCACTCAACGGTCTAACAGTTGCCGAGGTCGACACTGGGACAGTCGGCGCCCTGGGCCCAGCCTCCACACTGAAGACATCTTGGCTACTCGACGTCTTACACGATGACGTGATAGCTATCCCTGAACGACTTCCCTACGCGGCCGGCACGCTCGCCACCACCGATGAACTGTTTATCGGATCCGGCACAGCCAACGAGGAGTTCACGTTCTACAGCCGGTCCGGTGGATCTGAAATCCAAGGTGTCAGTGACCGAGACGACAACCTCCTGATTGGAACACGAGACACACTGGGGGCAGCAGCTCTCTCCAGCGCTCCCATCCAGCTATTTAACGACTCGATCATGAGTGCGACGTACGCAGACTTCGATGGATGGGTCGTGATCGAAGGCCGCACCGGAGCTCGCCTCGATAGATGGGACATGCTGGTCCAAGACGTAACGGCCGGCGAGTCTCCCTACTTGGTCGCCACCACAACGGGTGGAGCTCACCTCAAAGTATGGGACGCAGCCGCCGGTGCCTACACCGTGACTGATCTCAGCATCGCTGATGGTGCACAGTGCGGCAGCCCTATCTTCTCGACCTCAAACGTAGTGCAGCAGGTCGTAATGTCCGCAACACCGGGAATCCAGGCCGCTCTCGGGTTCGACGACATCCGCTACACCGTCCGCGTCGAGTTGGACCTCAGAACCTTCTGTGAAACATTCAGCGTCGACCTCCTCGGCAACATCAAAGAACACAGATGGCAAACATCGGGGCCAATCGTCTCGGGAACTGTGGACTACGTGATTGAAGGCCGTCCGACTGCCGGTGTCTACACAGCCTTCCTTGACTTCACTGCGGCGATCAGCCTTGATCAACTCGCCATCTCGTCCGTCTACATCGACCCTGAGGCGAACTAATGCACCGGCTACATCGACTTCACCAAGACGACCGCGGTCTCACCCTCGTTGAACTGATGATCACCACCCTCATGCTAACCATTGTCAGCATCGTCTTCTCGGGCATCCTTTCGTCGACTATGAACGCCACAGCGAACCTCGACGGTGCTGCGCGTTCAAACGATGACGTGCGGATAGCACTCTTCCAGATCGATAAGGACGTTCGCTCGGCTGAGCAGATATGCGAGCCCGTAAACGGCAATGCGAGCGACACCTTGGAGATCAAGGTCAAGACGCTCGCTGGCGTCGAAACAATCACCTACACCCTGGACCTCGACAAGGACGGCGACGGTCTGCCCGACGCAGACTTAGTCGCCCAACTCACTCGCAGTGTAGATGGAGCCCCTGCACGCGTAGTCATCGACTCCGTTATCAACCCATGGGTATCTACCCAGGGCCCGGCGCAGCCTCTCTTCCTGTCACAGGCTGTGGGAGCCGAGCCAGGAGCGCCTTCCTTCGGGAAGGTACTCGGAGTGCAGATCTGGGTCGACACAAATCCACGAGACGACATATCTCCGAAACTAGAGACCACTGAGATTTCAGGACGCAACATATGGAACCCCAACTCGAGTTGTTAGGCAACACGATATGAAACGCATAAGGAATCTACTAAGCGACGACTCCGGCATCGGGCTTGTTTTGGCACTGACCGCCTCTCTCATAGTGTTCTCTCTAGGCGCGGTATGGGTAGCCACATCATCTCATGAACTCGACCAGGTCACCTACAACCGTCATCGCACGGAGGCCTTCAACGCGGCTGAAGCCGGAGCGCGACGAGCTATGGCAGAGCTCCAAGTCGACAACGATGCCGACGGGTGGTCCGCTCCTGACGGTACCGCCCTCCTGGCTACGGAAGGGGTGAGAACACAAGCCAAAGGCCGTGGCTCTATCTGGCTCGGATACGATGCCAGCGCTGCAGCAGAGGCATGCCTTCCCCCCGTCCTCACATCTGGTGCGGACGAATTAGGGGAATACGTAGTCCGGGTTGAGCGAATGGACGGCCCGACCGAGGGACTCGAGTACAGGATTGAGTCGTGGGGTTGGGGACCGGACCGGTTCTCGCGGCAGTCAGTCCTTAGGAAGGTCGAGATCCACGTGATCTTGAAGCCGCTTGACACGTTCGGTTCGGCTCTCTTCGCGGCTAAGACAATGGTCGGAACCAACCGCAAGGAGATCTACGGGGACGTCTACGCTGGTGAGTCCGTAACTATCTCCAACTTCACTCGAATTTATCCGAACGACCAAGGCGAGATCGGCATCGGAAGGCTAGAGGTCTTTGGCGACCTTCTTATCGAATCTGGTTCGAACGTAGAGTTCCAAGGTCCGCTCCATATCCAGGGGGCCATCGACGATAGAGCGGTCGGAACGAACTACTCAGGGGGAGATCTGGTGAACAGTCCTCCCGTGATCGCCTCACCGGGCACGTTCAGCACAGAGAACGACTTCCGAAGAGCCGACACCACCGGCACCATCCGGTACGGCGGGACACTCGCCGGAGGATGGGATCTCGATCCAGTTGCCGCCATGGTTAACGCTACAGGTCTCCTCGACGTGCCCAAGATGCCCCTACCAACGTATACGTATGCGAGTGCGGACTATCCCACCATGGGGACAACAGACTGGGGAATCGACGTTGCAGGTTTCGAGACATGGTTCGATGCCAACTCATCCATGCTCAAGGGAGTCCACGTCATAGACGTTGCGACAGGCGCCCTGAGCGTTGACTTCAAGAACACACTGTTCGACGACAATTTCATGTTGGTCGTCCAAGACGGCGATCTCACCGTCAAGGGGTTCACGAAGGGCATCACAGCTTCCGCTGACGCCCCGGTGACAGTTGCGATCGTGCTCGATGACACCCGTGTGCCCGGTATAGTCGCCTCCGTGAACGACATCGCTCCGGCACTTCGGTATACCCTCACGATGGAAACCGGAATCGACTCCATTCCAGATATCGTCCATCACCTCGTCTTCGCTGAGGGATACTTCAACGTTCGCAACCAAGCCACTTTCTATGGCACGATCTACGGCAACGACGACGTATCGTCCAACCGTCTGGAAGTTCACTTCCGGCCGCCAGACCTAGCGGTCACGGGCGGATTCAACTTCGTGGTGCCCGACTCAACACGATTCATCGCTCAACCGATCTTGTGGCGAGAACTCGACATCAACGAGGGCACATCCTTGCCGACTGCCTGCTCGGCCTAGCGGACGCTGCCCGCAGTCACAGCAGCCTGAAACTATCACTTGCTGAGGTTGAGGGGTACACTCAGCCATGACGCGGAAGTAGCTCAGCTGGCTAGAGCACAACCTTGCCAAGGTTGAGGTCGCGGGTTCGAATCCCGTCTTCCGCTCCGCTGCTCATCAGGTTCGCCTGAGACGCGGTAGTGACGAACCTCGGTTCGCACGAACAAGGTGAACTGGGTCAACATATAGGCCCACTATCTTGGCGGCGTGGCCGAGTGGCTTAGGCGAGGGTCTGCAAAACCCTTTACCCCGGTTCAATTCCGGGCGTCGCCTCCAATTGAATATCGTACAATTTATTCCGCAGTTTGCGGGCTCTTAGCTCAGGGGGAGAGCGCTTCCCTGACACGGAAGAGGTCGGAGGTTCAAATCCTCTAGGGCCCACAGCAAGGGACCCCCGGTAACTCGGGGGTCCCTGCTTGTCTAGAGCCGCTTCATAGTCGGCCGAAATCGTCGAAGGTACCTAAGAAGTGCCTACGACAGCAGCCAGACCACTGTTCAAACGGGCAGCTGCAGCGTCATCCAAGGCCGGCATCAGATGCCCATACCGGTCGGCTGGGCCCCCATAGGATGCCGTTACACGGCCGGATTCCGGCACCTAATCCGGCCGCTGACTACCCTCATTCCCATGATTGACCTCGAACGTACACAAGAAGTTCTTTCCGTCGCTGATGTGGCTGAACTGTTGGGCATGCACGTTCAGATGGTTTCTTGTGACGCCGGCTCTGCGATGATCGCTCGGACGGGCCAAAGGGCGTATGGTTCGACTACCAGAAGTGCGTGAGCACGATGAATGATACGGAGCTGAGAGCACTGCTCAATGGCGCTACGACCATTGCCGTAGTTGGTGCCTCGACCAACCCCGACAAAGCCGCAAATCGTATTCCTGAGGTCCTACTCCGAGCCGGATACACGATGATTCCTGTACATCCGACCGCCAAAGAGATACTCGGTCAAACCGCCTATCCCTCGCTGGCGGATGTACCAGTACCGATCGACATCGTGGACGTGTTCCGTCCGCCAGCCGAGGCGGCAGGCATCGCCGAGCAGTCTGCGGCGGTAGGGGCCAAAGCGGTTTGGCTGCAGGCGGGCATTGCTTCGGAGGATGCTGGTGCGGTGGCCCGGAGAGCGGGTATCGCCTTCGTCGAGAATCTCTGCATCGGGGAGACCTCAAAACGCCTGGGTACGCACCCGCCGGAGGGGTGAGTGTTGTCTCGACGACTGGAAGCGTCGACCGCGAGGGCTGGGGCCTGACCTGGAATGTTCCGCTCGAAGGCGGAGGCGTCCTGGTCTCCAAGAAGTTGCAGGTCGAGTTTGATGTGCAGGCCACCCTCCAGACCTAATCGCTGTTCGATACCTCAGCAACTGGGTTAGCGCTCGGACCAACGGCGGGTGCCTGCTTCTTACGGCTTTTGTACTCGTCCCAATTACCCTGTTCTTCAGCGCCTATCCAGTATGGGTCAGCGGATGATCTAGCGTGATCAAAGCCGTTCGTTGCGGAGCTGCTCGGGAGACCGGCCGTCAAAAGGTGCCTGCAAAGTGCCTACAAGCCCCCAAACAAGCACAAACGGAACAAAGCGATGCGACGAGAAACAACGAGGAATACGGCGAACAATTAGGCTCTGACACCGAAAGTCCATGTTCCATAGGCTTTGGTAAGCATCGGCTGATCTTCCCTGACACGGAACAGGTCGGAGGTTCAAATCCTCTAGGGCCCACACACGAAAACTCCCGTAACTACGGGGGTTTTCACTGTTTCTGAGGCGCATATATGGAGGCTGAAAACTTGGAACGTGCCTAAAAAGTGCCTACGATTACGGCTAGACCCAAGTTATTGGGCATGCATGTCCAGATGGTTCGCAGGTATGCGGCATCCGGCCGTCTGCCCGCGTATCGGCTGCCTGGTGGCCGTACCCTCAGGTTCTTTCGTGAGGAGATACTCGAGTTCATCAAAGTTCACCCAGTCGATCCGAAATCGAAATAGGAGCAGCTCATGCCAACAGCCTACGTGATAGGCCGAATGACGATCCACTCCCGCGAATGGATGGACCAATACTTCGCCGAAGTCTCAACACTCATCGAAAGCTACGGCGGGAAGTTCGTCGTCAGAGGCGGTGACCCGCAAACACTCGAAGGCGCAGAAGCCCTCCCCGACGCAGCCTTTGTTCTCGAGTTCCCCTCCAGAGAACAAGCAACAGCGTTCTGGAACTCACCCGAATTCAAGCCCCTGATCCGGCTCCGTCAAACCGGATCCCATCTCGAAGCGATGCTCGTGGACGGAGAGTTGCCAACATGACACACCAGACACTCGACTACCTCAAAGCTCACCCGGTCGAAGTCGAGGAGTAGGAACCCAGACGGCCGGTCTCACAGATCTTGAACAGAACCTTGCTCGGGAGCAGGATGTCTAGGACTCGCAGAGTCCTTCGGCGCAGTCACGGAAGGTGCCGTAAGGCCGATCGACATAGGTGTTGACGTAGAAGGTGCCAACCCTCAGGTCAGCTCCTGTTCCGGCAACCGCGATGTTAGCCGTGTCGCTACCGCCACCCCGTCGGGTGGTGTCTAACCGTTTCCGTCCAGGATGAGAGCAGCGGACGCGAGTTCGAGGGCGTCCTCTGGGCTCGCTTGTCTCCCTTCCTGGAAGTGGCGCTCAAAGGCTGAGGGGCTTAGCTGCTCTTTGGTGGTGGTCTTGGCCTGATCCGACCAAATTCGTTCAAAGGGCGGAACGGATGTTCCCACGTGATCATCCCGGATGGATACGGCGGCGCCGAGCAGGCTAGCCGCTCGCTCGGGGAGTCCCGCACTGAGCGCCCAAAGCGCGATGTGCTCCATGCAATGAGCTAGGCACTGCACGGTCCCGGCATTCTTGTAGTGGCCGACTGCCTCTACGAACCGAATCTGAGCCTGTTCAGGCGTGTTGGCGAAATGGGCTCCGAGTGCGTGGACCTCGGCGGCATGATCCTTGACAAGCGCCGCGCCAGTCTTTTCTCCGAGTCGCTCTATCTGGGAGGCGAAGTCCGCGGCGGCAGCAGGGTCGCCAAATGCGAACTCCCACAGGGCCAGCACAAAGAGTGACCGGATGATTCCCATCGCATCCTTGACCTCCTGGAAGGTCTTGAGGGCGGGGGTGAGAAGCTGGCGAGCCCGCTCCGGATTCTCCGCCTCCCACAGGGCTATGCCGAGTCTGTGTTGGGACCAGGCTCGGCCCAGGGGGTCGTCGAGCGTCTCGAACAGCTCCAGGCTTTGCTCTAGAACGGAGACCGCCTCGGTTACCTTATCCTGGAATATGAAAAGGTCACCGCGTAACGACAGCGCGAGAGCCAAGACCTCAGGGCTAGCGTCGCCAGCGTCAAGCAGCCGCTCGATCCAATACGTGCCCTCTCGGACTTCGGTAAGTATGAAAAATATCTGGAGCGAGGTAAGCAACTGAAGGCCTGGTTCGGGTGTTCGCCGTTGCACGCAGCGTTCCATCACGGCCCGGAGGTCATCCAAGAAAGTGCGGATCCGACCAATCCAGATTCGCGCCTGCGGACCGACCAGCTGGTTACTTGCGTCTTCGGCGAAACCGAGCGCCCAGTGAGTATGGGCGTCCTCGAGCCGGATCATCTCGGGACCTTCGGTGAGCTGGCTAAGGGCGTAGTCACGGATGGTTGTCAACATCCGGTAGCGAACCTCTTCGTCGTCCCGGATCACCACTAAGAGAGATTTATTTACCAAATCGCTGAGCAGATCGACGACTTGCTGACGTTCGATGTCGTCGCCACTGCCGACCTTCTCGGCGCCGGCAAGGTCGAAGGGCCCCGCGAATAACCCGAGACGGGTGAAGAGAGATTGTTCCTGAGCGTCGAGCAACTCGTAGCTCCAGGCGACCGCGGCCTTCAGGGTCTGCTGGCGCGGATCGACTCCGCGGGTTCGGGTTGACAGGACCATCAAATGGTCTTTCAGCCGATTAGCGATATCGTCAACCGAAAGAGCCCGCACCCGGGCTGCCGCAAGTTCGATTCCCAACGGCAGGCCATCAAGACTACGGCAGATAGCGGCAACAGCTGCCAAGTTCCTTTCGGTTAGTTCGAACTGGGGATCGACTGCCTTTGCCCGCTCGACGAACAACCGCACAGACTCAGGCGGATCATTGACTCGCACAACACTGTCCGATTCAGTGATGGCCATGGGCTGAACCGGGTAACTCACCTCACCGGTTACACCCAGCGGCTCGCGGCTTGTGGCCAGGATCCGTACTTGGGGGGAGGTAGCCAGCACCTTGTGAGAGAGATCGGCCGCGGCGTCGATGAGATGCTCGCAGTTGTCCAACACTAGTAACAGTTCTTTTCGTTTCAAGTAGCTGCTCAAAATTTCTAGGGCAGACTGTCCGGGGTGTTGTGGCGCACCGAGCGCTGAGTGCACAATCTCGGGAACCAGATCGGGATCAGAGAGCCCGCCAAGCTCCGCCAGCCACACCCCGTCGGGATGGGTTTCGATCTGGCTGGCGGCTACCTGCAAAGCCAGACGGGTTTTGCCTACGCCGCCCGGACCCATCAGGGTCACCAGCCGTGCATCGCCGATCGCCTTCTGCGCGGCGCGTAGCGTCTCCTCCCTACCCAGAAAGGAAGACAACTGTGCAGGAAGGTTGTTAGGGAATCCATCTAGGGAACGCAACGGGGGAAACTCGGTTGGAAGATCCGGATGGATGACCTGATAGACACGCTCGGGTTGCTGCAGATCCTTGAACATGTGAACACCAAGATCCAAGAAACTCTCATCTAGAGACAGACCAACGGGCATCAGGACACGCGTCGACTCCGATATGACGATCTGCCCGCCATGAGCTGCGTCGGCCAATCGAGCTGCCCGATGCACATCCAACCCCACATAGTCGTCACCACCAACAGTCCCTTCCCCGGTATGCAAACCCATGCGGACCCGTACTTCAGAGGCCGCAGGCCACTCATAACCAGTGAGTGCCCGTTGCGCGATGACTGCTGCGCGTACCGCGTCCGGGGCCGACGAGAACACCACGAAGAAACTATCGCCCTCAGTGCGGATTTCGACCCCGCCAGACTCAGATGTCGCCCCGCGGATCAACTCTGAGTGAGTCTCCAACAGCGTCTGAAATCCAGCACCCTGCTCCTGTACGAGCCGTGTCGGACCCTCGATGTCCGTGAATAGGAACGTCACTGTCCCCGCAGGTAGCTGCCGCATACCATCTCAATATAGTCAGCGCGTTTGATCAACGTCCGTACCGAGCCCCTGAGGGTTGCAATCGAGTAGCTCGCGGCGTTGGCAAAGGGTTGCAGCGGTATCGTCATCGAGCTGGCGCGGCGTCCGGCCGCCTGGCCGGTTACCCATTCTCGAAGGAGTTCGGTGGAGTTTCGCTGTCCCAGGTCAACCCCGTGGCCGTCACGGCGGCGACTTCCGCTGTGTAGAGGTGGGGGCGGCCGGATGGCCGCTCCCACTCCTCACCCCACGCGGGTCCGAATCGACGGCAACCACAGGATTACGACTCGGTCGATAGGCATCGGTGGAGTCGCCTTGATCACCGTTGGCTAGCACAACGCTTTTACAGCGTGAGGGTCCTTTTCATACGGATGGGTCGGGGCGGTCGCACACGAAGGATCCCACAGCCGGTTCCGGAGGTGGATTGGCACAAGCCGTTGCCATTGCCGGACTCTTGATGCTCCGATCGATCGCCCGTAGGAGAAGGAGTTAGCCGCACCTTACCGGGAGGGGTGTTCTGTCGGCTCTTCCTAGTTCTCGCCATAACCTTGACTAGGCGACAAACCGGGTCGAGTCAGGGATGATGAACTCGAACCTCGCGGCAGGTGCTTCGGCCGGTTGGCGGAAGTGAATCTCGAGCCGGTTGGATGAGATGTCATCGCTCCCGCAGACCGCTCCGTAGATTGTGATCTCCGTGCGTCGAGTAAGGCTTGGGCGAAGATGACATGATGGCCAACGCTTGGGATCGAGCTGATACGGTTCGACATTGACAGAACGTAGTGGTCAGGGCCAGGAATGTCGTCTACCGAGTTGGACTCTCCGGGAACCCTTGTGCTAGCAAGCACAAGTTGCGATCAGCGCCCCGTGGAGCCGAAGCCGCCGTCGCCGCGGTCCGATGTCGGTAGCTCTGCCACTTCTGTGAGTTCCTGAACCGCTACTGGCACGACGAGAAGTTGGGCGATTCGGTCACCTCGTTCGAAGCTGACTGTCTCGGCTCCCTGGTTGATAAGGGCCACCTTGAGTTCTCCTCGGTAACCCGAGTCCACGACGCCTGGGCCGTTGACAACGGTAATGCCATGCTTCACGGCCATTCCGGATCGAGGGCATACCAGTCCGACGTACCCTTTAGGGATGGCGACGGCGACGCCGGCTGGGACGAGGCGCCGCTCTCCGGACTGCAATTTGAAGTCAATGGACGTGTAGAGATCCACCCCAGCGTCACCCTCATGGGAGTGAGTTGGCATGGGTAGTTCCCTGTCGAGCCTTTGAACACTAATCTGCATGGCTGAAACCTTTCGTGGGGCTTCATGGGCGGAGTTTCACGGAGACGACATGCGAAGAACATTTTGTGCTCGATGCCACGCCACTGGGTTGGCTCGTTGCGTCCATCGCACTCGCACGAGCGGACCTGGTGGCAAGCATAGGGCACGAGAGACCTATCGGATCCATCCGGCGAAGACGCTCGTCAACACCCCTACCTCGCCGTTCACCTTCTTCCACGCAACGGATGACAGGCCCTCGGGATCGACGGAGACCATCGAAGACAGGTCACAGTCGAGCTCCGCCACTGTGACTGAGGCGCCGCGCCGAGCAGACGGGTTTACGACCCTGATGCATGAGCTGTGGAACGCCCCGCACGCCCCTATCGGGGAACTCCCCGAAGAACTAGCTCACTCCGAGCCATCCAAGGTTCCGTGGGCCAGGTTCCTAGTTCTCACGTTGCTGTTTGTCCTGATCGCCGCCGTCGGGTTCTGGAACGTAAGCCGATCATCATCTGAGCAGGCCTCGCTTGTCGCCGCAGCAGAACTCTCCCTCGAAGGCGTCACCGAACAGCTACCGGTCCTCTCAGACGCGATCAACACCGTCATGTCCACCGACTCCACTGGGGTCGAACTCTCCGACTCAGCCACAACTCTCGCCCGTTGGGCGGCGCAGGCAAGCGAGCTCCTCTCCCAAGGACTCACCGAAGCCGAGGACGACCCTCTTGCCCAAGATCGGGCTATCTTCACGCGGGCGGGCGAAGACGCACGCGAACTGCAACAAATACTGGCGGATACTCTGAGCACTCGATTGATACTCGGGGCACTTGATATTTCTCCGGTACTGCCGCTGGCAGCTCTTCCAGAAGACATTCCGGACATCGCTGTCGACCTAGCGCTTACGATCGATGACGCCGAGTCTCGCCTCACGCTCCTCCCGACGTCCTCCGCCCCTACAGAAATCCGGGTCCGAGCGCTTCTGGAAGCAATCAAGGCTGACCACAGTCGATATCTCCAGGGTCTGGACCAAGCCGACCTTGACGTGGTCAATGAAGCGATACAGTCTCTGAGAGCAAAAGACGATTCGCTCAGCGAGATCCTGACGACCTACCTAAACGCTCAACGCCCGATCGCAGACCAGCTGGTCGAGCGGCTTGACGAGGCAATTTCCAAACTCCGCGCTTAGATGTCGGTTGGTTTAGTCCCTGGTCAGCTCGACCATCTCTCGTTCGAAGTCTTCAGGACCTTCGAAATGTTTGTAGACCGAAGCGAAACGCAGATAGGCAACTTGGTCGGCCTCGCGCAGCTTGTCGAGCACGAGGAGCCCGACTGTTTCCGAGTCAATCACCGGTCCTAGTCCTCGAGCTGACTTCTCCACACTCTCAACCATCGTGTCCAGCTGCCCTAGTTCGATGCGGCGACCGGCGAGAGCGAACTCAAACCCTTGACGAACCTTTTGGGTTTGGAACGGCTCGACGCTGCCTGCCCGCTTCTTGATAAGAAGGACAGCCTCTGCGCGTTCATACGTCGTGAATCGACTGGCGCAAGCGGCACATTCCCTGCGCCGACGGATACAGCCGCCCTGATCGGCCGGACGGGAGTCCACTACCTTCGTTTCACTGCCACCGCACAAGGGACAAAGCATTAGCCAAGCGTAGTCGCGGCTCAGATCCACCGTGAAGTTGTCCCAAGACATGCAGAGTCGTCTCAGCTCCCGGTCACCGGAAGCAACAACACCTGATCAACCTGCAAGTTCGAGGACTCGAGATCATTGAGCTCCTTCAGCATGGAGATGTACACCCATACCGACTCCCCCTGCGGTGTCAGCGCTGAGGCCAGGCCCCACAGCGTCTCGCCTGAAGAAACGTGATGGCTAACGGTCTTCACCGGACCGGCATCGGCTCCTACGTTTGAGGCCAGCATGACGATCAGAAAGGTGACGATGGCGGCTATTGCGATAGCCCTGGAGCGCAGGACACCTCGACGTCGGTACTGGGCATAGCTACGCCGAGTCGGGGGTAGGTCACCAAGAGAAAAAACCGGATGATGCATCGGCCGCTGCCGAAAACTTGGCGAGGAGGCTGATGCGGGGTAGGTCGGTTGGGAAGTCGTCATTTGGGATCCTTTCGTTGATCTCAAACCTGTTGATGTCAAATGTATAGGTGGCGTGTGACAGTTTTCCCTCAGCACCTTCTGTGCCTGTTCGCATGGCCACCCTGCCTATAGCACCGAACATCTGTTCGTTAGTATGCACGAACAGGTGTTCGGTGTCAAGGTCGAACGTATGTTTGACTTTGGTGCTCGATTGGGTAAGGTAGATGGAACACGTGTTCGAAGGAGTAGACATGCCCAACAGCCCCAAGCCTGTCCTGAGTACCCGCCAGACAGAGGTACTCGAGTACATCCGCTCCACCGCCGAGTCGCGCGGATATCCTCCATCGGTACGTGAAATCGCTGAGGCGTTGGGTCTCCGCTCCCCCTCAACTGTCCACAGCCACATCTCGTCGCTTGTGAAATACGGTTACCTTCGCCGTGACCCGTCTAAGCCGCGTGCCATTGAAGTTGTGGGCCGATCAGAAGAACCGATCTCAAGCCGGCCAAGTCAGCCTGGACGCGAAGTTCCGCTCGTCGGCCGAATCGCCGCGGGGACACCAATCTTGGCCGAAGAGGACATCCAAGACACCTATACGCTCCCTACTGAAATCGTGGGAACGGGTCCGGTCTTCATGCTTGAAGTGCGCGGAGATTCGATGATCGACGTTGGCATATTGAACGGAGACTTCGTTGTCGTCCGCCGTCAACCAGATGCTCTTGATGGCGAGATCGTTGCGGCGCTTGTTGACGGCGAAGAAGCCACCATCAAGCGGCTGGAGCGCAAAGACGGCCAAGTCATCCTGCACGCTGAGAACGAGGCTTATGAGCCCATGATATTCTCCGACGGCGTCGAGATCATTGGGAAGGTTGTGTCCGTCCTCAGGGCGCTGTGACTCTCAGGCCGCAGTAACAACTCCGCTTACCACGATCAAGTCACCCCGAAACGAAGTGTGCGCCGGGCCAGTAATCCACGAGCTGTCCCCTGTCGTCTCTACGACTAGTGAACCCCCAGGCAAATTCACCGTGACAATGCCCTCGGTAGCCGGAAGCAAAGACGCTGCCGCCGCGGCAACCGCACCCGACCCGCAGGCAAGCGTCTCGCCTACTCCCCGCTCCCACACCCGAACGTTGATACCAGTGCTTGTTCGTTCAACGAACTCAACATTGACGCCCGCTGGGAACTCCTTCTGCAAGCGCTGACCCACCTTGGATACCTGTGCATCAGACACAGCATCCACAAAGACCACCACATGGGGGTTCCCCACGCTGGCCTCTATCAGCTGGAGGCCAGCGACGGACTTGGTCTCGCCGACGCTAACGGCGCCGGTTTCTGCTCGGACCACACCAGGCTCAACGAGTTCAGCGTTCAGTCGCCCACGGGACGTCTCGACAGCGAACGCCCTGGCAGACACCAGCCCGGTGTCGTGGGCGTACTGGGCGACACACCTGAGTCCGTTCCCACACATCTCAGCCCCGGACCCATCAGCGTTCCAATACTGCATTCGCACGACCCCAGGAGAAACGGCTGATACGGTAAGAACACCGTCAGCACCAACACCGGTATGACGGTTGCACACTGCTGCAACCCACTCCGACGAGGGTGGCTCTTCACCGAGGACCACAAAGTCGTTGCCGATTCCGTGCATTTTAGTGAACGAGGTCACAGGGCTTCCCTAGCCTCTCGGTACATCTGGTCGAATGGTCGATCACAGCCTATCCAAGTAATTCGAGGATCTCGACGAAAATACGTCCGCTGCCGCTTCACCAACGCCAAAGTTGAGCGGTAGATGGCCTCGGCCCCTTCTTTCAGTTTGGTTCGGCCGTCGAGCACTGGCAGCAGTTCCTTGTACCCAACAGCCTGCATGGCGGTGCGGCCCAAAGACCCAGCGAGGCCTTCCACTTCCTCTAGTAGACCCAGCGAGAACATCTTCCCTAGACGCGCCCCGACCCGATTGGACACACCGCCCTCAGAATCCAGCCCTACCAGCTTCACCGGCCGAATCGGCGTGTAGGACTTCACATTTTGGGTGTTCGGAGATCGGGACACGCTGCTTGGAGTCCGACCGTCGATTCGGAACGCCTCGAGCGCTCTGATGGTGCGCCGAGGGTTCGCCATATCCACAAGGCCGGCGGCTCCAGGATCAACTTCTAACAACTGGGCTGCAAGGGTCTTCGCATCGAGACCCTCTAGTTCGGCGCGAATAACCGGGTCAGTAGGAGCAAAGTTCATGGGATCGATCACAGAACGGAGGTGCATCCCCGAACCACCCACCAAGATGGCAGGGACTCCTCGCTGTTCACAGTCGTCGACCGCTGCTCGCGCCTGCTTCTGGAACTCTGCAACGGAGAAGTCATTAGCTGGCTCAACCAAATCAAGCATATGGTGGGGCGCGCGTCCCTGCTCTTCCTTCGTCGCCTTGGCGGTCCCGATGTCCATTCCCCGATACACCTGCATTGAATCAATTGAGATGATCTCGCCGCCGAGATCCTCGGCTAACGAAAGCGCCAGTCTGCTCTTGCCGGAGGCAGTGGGCCCTACCACACCAATGAGTTGCCTCACAGCAGCCTTCCACGGGCGCTGTACGGGCCAGCCGACTCCACTAGAACTGTGACGAAGGACCCTGCCGGCACAGGACCAGAGAAGTGGACCAGTTTGCCGCCGTCGGTGCGGGACCCATTGGTCGTCGGGTTCTTGCGGGAAGGCCCTTCAGAGAGCACTACCTGCTCAGTACCGACTAACTGTTGGTTGAGTTGGAGACTGATGCCGTTCTGCAGATCAATCAAGCGCTGAAAACGTTCTTGGACCACATCAGGATCAATGAACTCGTCAGCCATGTCAGCAGCTCTAGTGCCCGGCCTGGCTGAGAACTGGAACGTGAAGGCTGAATCGAACTGGGCGGCCTCGACGACGTCTAGCGTTGCCTGAAAGTCGTCTTCGGTCTCGCCGGGGAAGCCAACGATGATGTCTGTCGTGACCGTCACGCCTGGGAGATGCGAGCGCATCATCGCTAGGCGCTCGAGATAGCGCGCTGGTGTGTAGCCACGGCGCATCGCTGAGAGGATTCGACGACTGCCCGACTGAAGCGGAAAGTGCATCTGGTTGCAGACCGCTGGGGTCTCGGCCATCGCCAAGGCCACATCTTCCGTCATGTCCGCCGGGTGAGGGGATGTGTATCTCACTCGCCGAACGCCTTCTACCTCGCCGACCCTTCTCAGGAGTTCACCGAAAATGGGACGGCGCCTACCGTCGACCGCTAAATCTCGCCCGTACGTGTTTACGTTCTGACCGAGGAGCGTCACCTCCACCACGCCGTCCGCTGCAAGCGCTCTGACCTCCCGGAGAATATCACCTGGGCGACGGCTGATCTCTGAGCCGCGTACAGAAGGGACAATGCAGAACGTGCAGGAGTTGTTGCAGCCAGTCTGAATGGTCACCCAGGCTGCGTACGGGACGTCTCGACGTATGGGGAGCTGAGCGTGTGCCGCTGACTCGGGCTGGTCCAGAATCTCGGTGACTGGTCCCCACTCTTGTGCCTGATCTATCAATGCGAGCACCCTGTCCAAGTTGTGAGTACCCAACACGACATCAACCCAAGGGGCGCGCTTTCTGATTAGTTCACGATCCTTTTGAGCTGCACAACCCCCAACGACGAGCACCGCTTCAGGGCGCTCACGTTTCGTCTTGGCCATGTGGCCCAACGTTCCGTATAGCTTGTTATCAGCGTTCTCGCGGATGGTGCAGGTGTTAATGAACACGACATCAGCGGTATCGAGCCCTGCCGCCGGAACAAGGCCGTCTGATTCGAACAGCCCCGCCACGCGTTCGGAGTCGTGATCGTTCATCTGACAGCCGAAGGTCGTAATCCAGTACGCCTGCCCGGTGCGAGTGGGCGTCCTCACTTCTCGAACCTTCGGAGTTCCTAACAGGACTGAGTCAGACACGAGGTTTACCTTGCGAACTCTGTTGCCCTGAACTCACGGATGACAGTCACCTGAATCTGACCGGGATACTGGAGATCCTCTTCAAGACGCCGCGAAATCTTGCCCGCGAGAGACGCTGCTTCTAGGTCGTCGATACTTCCAGGGTCCACTACGACGCGAATCTCTCGTCCGGCCTGCATGGCGAACACATGGTGCACACCATCGAACCCTAGGGCGATCCGCTCCAGTCGCTCCAGTCGCTTCACGTAGCTGTCGAGCTGCTCACGTCGGGCTCCTGGCCGGGCAGCCGAAACAGCGTCGGCTGCCTGGGTGATGACGGCGAGCACCGTGCGCGGCTCCACCTCATTATGGTGGGCCTCAATGGCATGCACGACTGAAGCCTCTTCCTCGAATCGTCGAGCAATCTCGGCTCCGACGAGGGCGTGGGAGCCGCCAATCTCGTGAGTAACAGCCTTCCCGATATCATGCAGTAGCGCAGCCCGCTGCGCCTTGAGAGGATCCATACCCAACTCCGAGGCCAGCAACCCGGCCACGTGGGCGGCCTCGACGGAATGATTCAGGACGTTCTGCCCGAACGAAGTGCGGTACTTGAGCCGACCCAGAAGCGTCACCAGCTCGGGGTGCATACGCGAGAGGCCGACATCGACCAGAGCCCACTCGCCAGCGTCCCTGACCGACTGCTCCACTTGACTCTGGGCCTTCTCGTAGAACTGTTCAATTGAGGCGGGGTGGATCCGACCGTCTTCGACCAAGCCAACCAGCGTGAGGCGAGCAATCTCGCGGCGCACCGGATCAAAACAAGACACTGCAACCGAGTCGGTGGTGTCGTCGATCACGACGTTCACGCCGGTCACTGCCTCGAAGGCGCGGATGTTGCGACCTTCTCGGCCGATGATTCGACCCTTCATGCCGTCTGAGGGCAGCTCCACAGAAGACACAGTGGCCTCGGTCACCACGCCGCCGGACATCCGCTGGATGGCCGTCGCGAGTATCCGTCGAGCACGTAGTTCGGCCTCTTCTCGAGCCCGGACTTCAAGATTTCTCACCAAACGCATGGCATCGAGGCGAGCCTCATCTTCAACGTTTGCCATAAGCTCTTCCTTGGCCGCCGTGACATCGAACCCCGCTAGGCGCTCAAGACTGTCTCTAGCGGTCTCTTTCAACTTCGCGACTTCACCCCGCTCTTCAAGGATTTCTTCTTCGCGCGCCGACAGGGCCTGCTCCCGCTGGGAAAGATTCGTCGATCGCTGCTCAAGAGTGAGCTCTCGTTGGCTCAAGCGCTCGTCAGTGTCCTTGGCATCGATCACTCGCATCTCTAAGGTGGCGTCCTCGCGCTCTAGGTACTGATCGGCCAACGCTTGCGCCTTGTTCTCGGCAGTAGCCAAGATGTCCGTGGCTTGGAGACGAGCCTCTGCAATGGTGGCTTGGGCGATGGAGTTGCCGTCGACAGGGCTCTGACGCCTAGATCGGGTGGCCAAGACGAAGCCTGCAAACGCGCCCACAAGGACCGCACCGATGGCGGAAACCAGGGCCATTTGCAACGGACTCATGATCACATCTTTCTCGAAGCAGTCGAAAAACGATCTACTTCGCCCCCTCTAGGGGGCGCATAGTCTGACCCTATCGTAACGCTGTTCTTGATAGATGCGACAAGCCGCGGCGTCAAACCGTTACCGGCTGACGCCAAGGAGCAGTAACTCAGTCGTTATCGACCTGTGTGGTGTCTGCCGCGGCTGTTTCCCCCGCTGTGGCTTCGACGCCGTCCTCGTCACCCACGTCACGCTCGTCACGCTCGTCACCCTCGAGTGCTACTTCTGTCAGGCCGACCGCTCCCATGACTCGGGTGTGGAGTTGGAGCGCAACGTCCGTGTTCTCCCGTAAGAACCGCTTGGCTGCTTCTCGACCTTGGCCCAGTTGATCACCCTCGTAGGAGTACCACGCTCCGGCTTTACGGACGATACCTTGCTCGACCGCTACGTCGATAAGGCTGCCTTCTCTTGAGATACCCTCACCGAACATGATGTCGAACTCAGCGAGACGGAAGGGCGGGGCGACCTTGTTCTTCACGATCTTGGCCCGGACGCGGTTCCCGACGTTCTCTTGACCGTCCTTGATTGCTTCAATTCTGCGCACATCGATGCGAACTGATGAGTAGAACTTGAGCGCGCGCCCACCCGGAGTTGTCTCTGGCGAACCGAACATCACTCCGATCTTTTCCCGAATCTGGTTGATGAAGACAGCTGTGGTTTTAGATCGGCTGATGTTGGCCGTGAGTTTCCGCAGCGCCTGGGACATCAGCCGAGCTTGGAGGCCTACATGGTGGTCACCCATGTCGCCCTCAATTTCAGCCCGAGGAGTGAGGGCCGCAACGGAGTCAACGACGACAACATCGAGAGCTCCCGAGCGGATCAGCATGTCCATGATCTCCAAGGCTTGCTCTCCCGTGTCTGGCTGGGAGATGAGAAGCTCGTCAACGTCAACACCTAACGCACGGGCGTAAATTGGATCAAGAGCGTGCTCAGCATCAATGAAGGCTGCGATGCCTCCGTTTCTCTGTGCTTCAGCAATGATGTGAAGAGCGAGCGTCGTCTTACCTGAGGACTCTGGGCCGTAGATCTCTACAACGCGGCCTCGGGGTACGCCGCCTATTCCAAGAGCAAGGTCAAGGGAGAGGGCACCGGTAGGGATGAAGTCCATTGGCCGAATCTCATTGTCGCCAAGCTTCATGATGGCGCCTTTGCCGAACTGACGCTCGATCTGGCTCATTGCTACTTCGAGGGCTTTATCCCGCTCCATGTTGTCTCCCTGCACTGTGTCTTGGTTTTGGCTCTAGCTTTAGCTCTAGCTCTAGCTCTTTCGTGTGTGTCACAACCCTACAAACTGAGTGTGACAGAAACTGCGTGAGACACACCATAGCGAACACTTGTTCGATAGCTGGTATTAACCGAGGTCAAAGATTTCGAGTGATTCATATCGGGTACCTCCGCTCTCAAATTTGGCCTCAAACAGCGTCAAGTGGGGAACGTTCCACTTGACCCGGAGCCTAGGTTCTACTTCCAACCAAGGGCGTACATCAGCCTTTGGCCGAGTCCGGGCCAGACTCAGGTGCGGCACGTACGACCGCTCGTTAGCGTCGAATCCCGCGAGGTTCAAGCGATCCTCGACAGTAGATGCCAGGGCTGTCAACCGATCTTGACCACGGCCTACGCCAGCCCACAACACCGAAGCGGCTCTCGCGTTAGGGAAAGCCCCTAGACCCTCCAAAGTGACATCGAACGGCTCCCCTAGCGAGACGTCCGAGAGAGCGAAACTCAATCGGTCTCGCTGAGCACTGCCAACGTCGCCAAGGAACCGGATGGTGATATGCCAGTTGGAGGGCGGGACCAGCACGCCAAGTAGTTGCTGATCGGAGAAGTGCGCGTCAAGCTCTGCCGCCAAGGCGTGCTGCGCATCGTACGAAGGAGCCACCGCCAGAAACAGTCGCTTCACTCAGCGCTCCACCAAGCGCCGATCACGCCAAGCCGAGCAAGCTGGAGCGCCACCGAAGTGGCGTAGAGTCGAGCCGGAGCTCGATCAGTTGAAGTAGTCAGGATTCGCGAACGAACACCTTCAGGTGTGCGGATACCGATGATGGTGGTTCCCGGCTCGATCCCAGCGAGGGGGCTTGGTCCGGCGACGCCAGTGATCCCGATACCAACATCGGCACCAAAGGTGCTTGCTGCGTGCTCGGCCAAGGCCTCAGCCACCTCGACGCTAACTACCCCGTGCTCCGAGATCAAGCTTTCGTCGATGCCCACGATCGCCACCTTTGCGACTGTCGCGTAGGGAACTACACCTCCGAGCACCACATCTGAGGCGCCGGCAGGTCCCGTAAGCCGAGTCAGGACCGCTCCGCCGGTGACTGACTCGGCCACAGCCAGCGTCCACCCTCGAGCCCGACACTCCTTGATGAGCTCCTCCTCGATGCTAGTTCTATCAACCCCAAAGATCCTGTCGCCTACGCGACGGCGCACCTCTTCCTCGAGCGGCGCTATCAACTTTTTGGCTTCCTGTTCAGAACGGCCCTTGGCCGTCAAGCGAATCTTGGTGATCCCAGCCGAAGCAAGGTACGCCAGTGAGGGGTTGATCGCCGTCTCGAAGAGATCCGCCATCATCTCGGCTACCCGCGACTCGCCAATGCCGAACGTATGCAACGTGCGCGACACCAACACACCCAAACCGCCAGCCTCGTCCCGAAGCCGGGGTGATACGTGGTTGTCGTACAGCCCACGCATCTCCACCGGAACGCCGGGCAGAGCGAATATCCAGGTGCCCTCGTGATGAAGAGCTATCCCGGGCGCTGTGCCTCGTGGGTTATCGAGAAGCTCAGAACCTTCTGGGTGATCGGCCTGTTGATAGTTGTTAGCCGGGATCTCTCTTCCGAATCGGTTCTTCCACATCGCCGTGAGAGCGACGGCGTACTCCTCATCAAAGATCATGTCACGATGGGTAGCGGCACAAATCGATTCCCGAGTCAGATCATCTTGGGTCGGCCCCAGGCCCCCAGTCAGTATCACCGCGTCGGCGCGGTCGATGGCCGTAGCAATAGCGGCGGTGAGCCGTCCTGGGTTGTCACCCACCACTGTCTGGTAGTGCGCGTCAAAGCCTTCTTCGGCGAGTCGCTCACCAAGCCACGCTCCGTTGCTGTTCACAATCTGTCCGAGCAGCAACTCAGTTCCTACCGCTACCACTTCAACAATCACGTGAGCTCTACCTCCTCGGAACGTCTCTCGTTGAAGCGCAGCTGGGATGTGTAGCCAGCCCGCCGAGCCGCGTTCACGACCTCGGCGTGCCCTGACCCGCCCTCCGAAGGCTCGTGGACGTCTGAGGCGAGCGTGACCGGAACCCCGAACTGATCAAAGACCATAACAAAGGTTGGCGACGGATACTCCTCTTGAGCAGGGCTTCTCAGACCTGCCGAAGAAACCTCGACAGCCGTCCCACTCATGGAGGCAGCTTTGGCAACCCGCTCGTACCACGCTACTGGCTCTGGATCCACCCTGTCACCGTACTTCTTTACCAGGTCGGCGTGGGCGAGAGCGTCAACCGGCCCTGACCCACCGAGCTGTTCGAGCAGCCCGAAATACTCGTCCCAACACGCCTCAAGGCCTCGCTGACGCATCTCGGCAGCGCCCCACGGTGGATCGACGGCAAGGCCGCCCATCCAGTGGACTGATTCGATGAGATGATCAAACGGATAGGGAGCGAGAAACCCCACCACGGCGTCGATGGTCTCAGGGAAGAAGTCCACTTCAAGCCCCAGTTTTACAGGCAATCCTTGAGTGTTCCCAGCGAGAACTGTCTCCACGTACCCATCCAGAGACAGGGTGACATCGAGCTCCATCATCTGCTGATTGGAAGCGTGAATATGGGCTGGTTCATCTTGCCAGAAGTACCCCAGCACATCAGCGGCTTCAACGCATCGGTACAGATGCTCGGTGAAACCAACCTCAGTGACACCCTGTTCACAAGCGGCCGCCACATATCGCTCGATGATGCCGTCGCCATAGAAAAGTTCGACTGGAGCCGTGAATCCATGGGGGTGCAGGTGGAGGTGGTAGTCGGACACGCTATTGGTTGAGGCCGAGCCTACGTTCGAGATTGGCGATCTTGACATCAAGAGCGTCCCGTCCCGAGTCTTTGTTGATGAGACCGTTCAGTTTCTCGGCGTCCCGGTGCCAGTTCCACTCACCCCAGAGCATCCCGGAGATACCCGACTTCCGCTTGGAGGACACGACGATGAGGTTGTCCTCGATCTCGTCGCGGCGTTCCCTCAGTCGACCCAACTCATCAACCCACGCGTCCCGACGCCCTGCGGTATCCCAGATCTCGGCCTGCGTGTGGAGTTCCTTACGTCGATGCTCCAAAGCGCGGCGCGCTGAACCCATAGCTGTTTCGAGCTGCTCTGAAATGTCGTTGAGCTCACTAAGAGCGTCGTCAAGCGATGGCATGGTGCCTACAAAACTAGCTGAAAACTCAGCCTCTCTTGCAGGGAGGGGAAAACTCAGACTTCCTGGAACATGAGCGGGCGCAGCGCGTCGAGCCGATCCGTGTACGAGTCGGGACACAGCATCCACAACGAAGCTGCCATCGAACTCAACAGGGAGTTCCCGTCTTGGCTGGTGAAGCAGAACCCCACGAGCTCATTTCCGTTCCGAACTGATAGGGATTCGATGGGCACCACAGCCTGGGAAAGGATTCGCCCGTGGTATCCGTGGTCACGCCCGAACGAGAAGACCTCGTTGGTCGACACCTTGTGCGTTAGTGCAATTCGGCGGTTTGCCTTCAGCAGGTCAATCGCATCATCGACTGTGACGTCATGATCGAGCGTGAGACTGAACCACATCGAGTGCATGTACTGCGTGTTGAGCTTCATCGCAGACGAGTACAAAGGAAGGTCATGCCCCATCGTCTCAAATAGGTGATGGGCATCGCGGGCGTGATGGGTGCCGAAGCGATCGTCGGTATGGACGCCGACCGTTGGGGAGGGTACAAACCCGCTGTTCTGGCTGATGTCATTGGCTCGGCGCAACATCACAAAACGTCCGTCGACGAGGTGAGAGACCCCGTCGGACATACCAAGAGTCTTGATCATAGAGGAGATGTTGTGCGTGTTACACGAAACGATGTGGAGGTATCGGTCCGACGCCGTGTCGAGCGCCTCGTCGTTGATGCCGCGAGCGTACATCTTCCCGAATCCGAGCTCCGACCCCTGGGCGAGGAACCCTT
>Ga0302135_10000406_pt1 | contig 26282 bp, 21 predicted proteins | sample CBN3_surface_MG_FD_203119 | JGI IMG/M metagenome (GOLD analysis project Ga0302135, IMG submission 203119) | Marine microbial communities from Western Arctic Ocean, Canada - CBN3_32.1 | ecosystem: Environmental > Aquatic > Marine > Oceanic | place: Canada: Western Arctic Ocean | collected...
TGGACGAAATGAGGGTATTGGGGATGAGTTTGTAGGAAGGGGTCCTGGGAAAGAAGATTTTGAAGGATTCGAGCCTTCCCAGCCACAAGTGCTTGCACGACCCCCGGTCGTGTCGTCGCCTGCATACTCCCCTACGCCTGACTATTCTCCTGTTGATGTGTGGGGTAACCCCATAATTGATGAAGATGACGTTAAAGGCTATGACGAGGATCAAGCAGAAGAGCTTGCTTTCATTAGAAAGGAACAACGAACCAACCCAGCCGCAGGGCAAGCGGCTTTACGAGATGCTGCTGCACGAGAGGCTGCTGCACGAGAGGCTGCTAGGCCCCCTGCACAGGAGGTTGTACAGCCCAACACAGCTACCGGCGTTGGGGTGGCGGGTCCCGGCTTATGGGCCGCCACGAATCCTGATGTAGATCCTACTTATCGTGCTGGGCTAATGGCTGAAACCGCGTCGGCTACGGGAGATGCTCCGATTACTGGTTATGATCCGTTTAATATGCCCACAGCCGGTCAGGCCTCTCAATTTGATCCCGCTTATGCTGGCATGATGAGTAGGCTTGGTGGACAAGAGAAGCTAGGTGCAGGTCCGGCTCCCTATGGGGGATTTGAGCCAGAGTTGGTTACAACACCCGATGGCCCGGAAATACCAAGTGATGACCCGGTAATACCAGATACAGATCCGGAGGGACTAACGATACCAGTGCCCACGGTGGATGCAGGGCCTTTGACGCCTACACCCCAGCTACCACCCCCAGTTCTTGGTATAACACAGACCCCAGAACCAGAACCAGAACCAGAACCACTTGCATATGGTGGTCCAGTCGATCCCTATATGATGTCACCGGAATCAGGGATTATGGGCGATGAAAAAATGCCGCCGGAAATAAGACAAGTTGCCATAATGGCCTTAAGGGGTGAGATGCCTGCTGCTGATGCAGCACAGCTTCTTGATGAGATTAGAAAATTATTTCCTGCACAGATTGATGAACTAACTAATGAAATACGAGTCATGGCAGCTAGTGAAGGTGGGACGGATGGCTTGGTAAGAGAGGGATTTCTTCCCCCTTATCCCGACAATGGACTACAGGGTAATGGCGAAGTAGATGATACTCTTGCTGTAGGGCCGATGCCGACATCTGGCTATCAGGCTGGTGGATCGACATCCGATTTTGAGCAAGCTTTCCAGGAGCGTGTGGCTGGGGGAGGCCCGCTTCCCGTGAGGGCGTTGCTCGCTGGTGGAGAGTACATCGTAAATGCACGTGACGCAGAAGCGGATAGAAACGAATTGGTAGACGCAGCTACTAGGGTTGATCCCAGGACGCCTCCCGGTGCGGCGGTATGGGATGACTTCGTTGGCAACATCAACACATAAAACTATGCCTAGAAAAATTAATTATCCTGGTTATCAGACTGGTGGTTCAATCATGGATGAAGACGAGCTAGTAGGCCAAAGCTGGTGGGATAACCGAATGTTACCTAATAGGACCAGGCAGGAGAACGACTCAATACCCAACTTCGACGCCGATCAGGATAGGGTAAGATATTACGAAGAGCTAATGAGTCAGGAAGAGGGACCAGAAGATCAGGAGAGCTTATTCCAACGGCTTCTTGGTAGATGGGATAACCGCCTTGGCGGGGAAGAAGAAGCTGAGAGGCTGTATAAGCTCAGGCAAGAGATGGAGGAGTCCAGGGCCGCAGAAAGAGAGTATGAACGGCAAGAAAGAGAACCAGAATTATGGCGACTGATGCATGAGGCAAGGGAAGGACGAAGGGGGGAACAGGAATCGCGTATTTTACAAAATTATGGAGGTGATAGATATCCTGAGATGCAGGAGTGGGATCCACGTTATCCTGGAGCAAATCCACATCTCAATCCTGATCTTTCTATGGACAGCCTGGAGGCACTATTGGGGAGAGCCTCCGGCGGCATAATCGGGCTACAGGAAGGTGGCCCCGCACCCGCGATGCCCGCACCCGCGATGACCGAGGTCACCTCCTATGGGGTGCCACAACAAACTGCTCATCAATGGGCTGGGCTTACTGATCGTATTGTACGCGAAGGCCAGCGTCCCTATCAGCAGTATGGTGGACAAAGGCTGGCTGGATTTACACAACCCGAAGCTGCTGCCATGGCGGGTCAAGTTGCATATGGCCAGGGCGTGGGGCCGATGGGAACTCGACAGGCGGCTCAAACCCTTGGTCAGGCTGGCCAAATGATTGGTGGTTCCCAGCAAGGATTAATGAGCCTACAGCCACAATACGCCCAGATGGCTGGTCGATTTGGAGTTGCTGCTCCGCTTGCACAAGGACAGGCTCAAACGGCTGCACGGGGTATGGGTCAGCTTGCTGGTCGCGCTCAACTGCAAGGCCAATTTGCTGGTGCGGGGATGAGGACGGCGGGGAGGGCGGGACAGGTACAACAACAATTATTAGGTGTGCAGCAGACAGGTGCGGGACAAGCGGCCATGACGGCCCAAGATAAGTTCGCTAGTGGCTCACCAGCTAAAGTCGCAGAAGATGGTACCATTCTCGAAGAGGGTACTAGTGGAATGACGGATATGGGCGCTTTGGCCCGAAAGAAAGCTGTGTCGGGTGCTGGACTTATGCGTGGTATCGGCACGAAGACAGCTTCACCTGAGATGCAAAAAGAGGCCGACTTAGCAAAATATATGTCGCAGTACACCTCGAATGTCACTGATCCTCAATTGCGGGGATTACTAGAATTCCAAAAGATGCAAGGGCAGGAACTGGGGTCACAAGCGGCACAAGCTGGTGCATTTGGTGGTCTTCGCCAAGGCGTTCAAGCTGCGACACAGGCACAGGACGTTTCACAGCAAGCCGCTGATATTATCGGCAAGTCACAACAGGAAGCGTTCCAGTCCGCAGGGGCAGCGTTTCAGGGCGACAGGGCTGCCCAGGCTGCCGGTTATGGGCAACAACTTGCAGCGGAACAGCAAGCTTCGGGACAAGAGCAGCAGGGCCTTCAGGCCCAGATGGCAGCACAGCAGCAGGCATCCAAGATGGCTGCACAGGGCGCTCAGTTTGGAATGCATGGCCTTGAAGCTCAAGCTGCCTCTGAACGGGCCGGTGTCGGGATGTCCCAACTGGCCCAACAGCAGGGATTCCAGGCCGCACAAGCTGGTGCGAATCTCGGGCTAAATGCGTTAGGGGCTGCTCAAGACGTTCGGCAACAAGGTTGGGACACCTACGGCCAGATGCTCGGACAACAGCAAGGTGCCATCGGAGCGCAGGGTCAACTGTATGGTCAGGCAGGAGCGATGGGTAGCCAATTAGCTGGTCTTGGTGGACGGCAGATGCAGTTAGGTGGCCAGCAACAACAACAGCAGATTGAAAGATTGCGTGGAATGCAAGCGGCAGGTGAAAAACAGCGTCAAATGCAGCAGCAATCGCTCGGTATGGGTTACCAGGATTGGCAAAATACACAAGACCAGGAAAGAGCAAATATTGGTTGGCAACAAGCTGCCATGTCTGGCCTCCCCTACAAAGGGGCTGTTACACAAAGCACATATCAGGCCCCGGCGGCACAGGACGGTTGGTTGTCTCAGGGCCTTGCGGGCATGGCGGCGTATAATAATTATCAGCAGGGTCAACAAGATCGGCAAGTCAATGCTATATCCGGAGCCACAAATCAAGCGATTGCGAACAATCCCCCGCAAGGTCTGGTCCATTTTGACCACGGTCAGGGACCCACAACCTCGCCCACAAACATCGCTACTCTGCCTGGGATTAATTCACCCGGACGCCAACCAAATCTTAATGCGCCATATAACACCAATAATGCGTGGTCTGGTACTCCGAACGCCAACCCATATGCGCCTACTGCGACACAGAATACCAACCCATATGCGCCTACTGCGACACAGAATACCAACCCAAGCGCCAACCCATATGCGCCTGTTGCGACACAGAATACCAACCCGCACACAAAGGATTGGAATATTAATAATTCCTCTGGGACCTCTTCGGGGACCTCTTGGTAACTAGGGTATTTGATAAAATGACTACTGGTCACAGGAAATAATCATGGCTCTTAGCTTTATACAATGGGAAAAATATATACAGGGCTTTCCTGATGATCGCCTTGGGCAGGAATTCAAAGATCCGGGAAGCACGGTCCCCGGTCCAGAAAAGCCCCCACAGGGCCTCGTTGTAGCTGAGATGGGAAACCGTAACGCAGCGAGACAGGCTGATGAGGCTATGCGTAGTAGCCAAGGGCAGCCATCGGGAACCATCGCTGAACAAACTTATGATGAGTTCACTGAAGGGAATCGTCCTGTCGGTGGTCCCGGCGGTGGCGGCCCTCTCCCTGGTGGACCCCCCGGCGGCGGACCTCCCGGCGGTCCCCCCGGCGGTCCCCCCGGTGGACCCCCCGGTGGACCCCCCGGTGGACCTCCCGGCGGTCCCCCTCCCGGCGGTCCCCCTCCCGGTGGCCCTCCTCCCGGTGGCCCTCCTACGGGTGGTCCTCCCATGATGGCCCATGGTGGTCTTATTCCAGGATACAAAGAGGGCGGCTTTTGGTCTGGTCTTGGGCGCATGACTACTGGTGCAGGTTCATGGAAAGACGCGGCGGAAAATCCCTTTAGGACCCTTGGGCACTCAGCACTTACAGGTATGATGTTTCTTCCTGGGGTTGGGCTGGTTGGCGCTGGGGGACGTATGGTGGGGCGTGGTATAGGGGCGTTATTGAAGGGTGAGCGGGCTACCAAGGGTTTAAGAAAACTTGGAGGACACGTTCTTGGCCTTGAAGAAAAGGGTGGTATAAGAAAACTAATTGGCAGAGCCCTGGGCGCACCTGCGAATAAGCGGCAAGGTCGCTGGGTGACAGATCTGGTCAAAAGCTCAGAATTAGGAACTCCATCTTTCGCTCCCAAGATCTCCGCTGCAAGAGTGGTGGGGCGTTCGGATGCTTTTCGTGATGCGGCTAGGGCAGGTGCGGGCGTGAAAAGAGCGCGTACAGGTGCAGGAAGGGTACTTCAGAAGGCCCGAAGGGATCCCCTGAGATTACAACCGCTTTCCGCACACGGAATCCCTACTTCCGGCGTGCAGAGAGTCGCCTCTCCGCTCAGACCACCTGGTACTCTCGCCCCATCGGGTCCGCAAACTGGTAGGGGATTTACCAGAACTCGGGTTCCGGGCAGTGATGTTGTTCTTCGTCCCGAAACTGGTGTTCGTATTCCTGGAATGGGGTTCACTAGACCTCCGGTTCCAAGCACTGCTGTTCGCGCCCCTGGAAGAGGGTGGACACGGGGTCGTCCCCCTCCAGATCTTGTAGGGCAACGCCTTATTGGCGCTGGAAGAGGTCCCAGAACTGATCTTAGTATTCCTCCTGGAATGGGATGGACACGGGGTCGTCCCCCTCCAGGTCTTGGGCGAACACAAGGTCGTCTTGGCCCCGGAACTGCTGTTGGTTTTCCTCGGAGGGGTATATCCGGGCTAGGCGGAGGAAGGACGGGTGCAGGAGCAGGGGAGATTCCCATGTCTCGTATATCCGGCAGGACATCGCGTGTCATAACTACGCCCACCAAGAGATGGGTGCCGCCCACGGGGGTAAGAGCTGGTGATTTGCCGCTGGAGGTTGGAAAGCGGGCGTTACTTAGGGGTGGAGGGGCGATGGGAATAGCAGGATTACTTGCTCTAGATCCTTTTGACGCTGGTGATGAAGATAAGGTTGTTGCGCCAACAACTAAAATCGAAGACACGAATGCGATGATTGAAGATAGGAGCAAGGAATATCCAGGGTATGATTGGCTGGATGACGAACTGCCGGTAGAGAGAGATCTGAGAGAACTCGCAAGATATCGTGCAGGTGCGGGCTTTGACGATTTTCAGGACAGGTCGAACCAAGCGTGGATTGGCCGGGAAGATTTCCCTTATACGGATGAAGAAAGGGACCTGATAGCACTTGAAGAAGAAAGACTCGCAGAAGAAGAAGAAGAAGCCATTCGTATGGCGACAATGAATATGTCTTCTGGCGGTATCGTCGGGCTGCAAGCTGGTGGAAGAATTCCAGGTGATCCTACCATAGAAGAGATAATGGCTGCGGCTGCGAGCCTTCCGCCTACTCGGGGGGGGCATGGCGATAGGTCTTGGGATCCAGAGAGACATTGGGAAAATATTCCTGAAGGTATGGAGGTTCAGTTTGGCGATCTTCCTTCTGGGCCAACCCTTGCAGAGGATAGGGAGGCAGGTCGAACCATATGGCCTTGGGCGGGAAGGCGCCTGAAAGAAGCAGTGAAAGGGGCAGTGACCAATCCAATGATTATGGCTGCTAACCCGACGCTCTGGGGGGCAGGACTGGCCGCTCCTAAAAATCGGGCTATGCTGCGTCGTGGGTGGGATACATTAGCAGATTGGACATTGCCTGGGTACGAACCAAGCATACCACTGGACGAACAAAAAGCACGAATAGAAGGGTATGGGCAGGGACCAGCAGAGTTAGTTCCTATAGAAGGTGCAGAATCGGAAGAGGTACTAGGAGAAAATACTTCGGATATACCAGATATAGATACAGATCGGGATCCCAGTGCAGATGAGGTGGGCGGAACGGCTGCGGAGAGATGGACTGATGCCCAGGCAGCACTGAATAAGTGGGGCCGTACAGAGACGCCTGAAGAGGCAGCCCTGAGGCGTAGTATGTTACAGCAGGCCGCCACAACAGAGGGCGATGCTAAGACCAGACTACTAATGGACGTTGCCTCGGCACTACGTCCGGGACAAAGCATTACCGAAGGATTAAATCGTGCCACCCAGGGACAGATGGACATCCGCGACAAGGCCACAGGACTTAGAACTATCCCACTAGAGGTGGCTGCCCAAAGGTCAAGATTCGATGCTAGTGATACAGACAGGATCTTTGAAAATATTTTCCAGGCTGCGTCTTCGCGTGGGGATATTGATGCAAATGTTGCGGGTCAACTTAAGGCTGCTTACGCCCAAATAAGGCAACGGGGCGAATTATCACCCGATGGGTTGCTCGCAATGGATCAGATAATGCGGGGCCTTGTGGAAAACGAGAGGATGGAAGAAGGAGATCGCAGCCAATGGATGCATGTACTTTCGCAGCAAATGCTAGGTCGCCTTAGTGGGGCTACGGGGGCACCCAGAATAGGTGCGGGCAGGGAAGCGGGCGGAATAGGAGTGGACCCCACAGCTAGGGGGGTACTTTAGCGGGGCTCGTCGCGGAATAACGTCATTAGCCACAGATTCTCCAACCGGCGGACCTCCCGGCGGACCTCCCGGTGGACCTCCTCGTGATGGGGACGCCATGAGGTCATGGGCAATAAGAAATCACGATTCGTTCCCAGATTCCGCTAAGGTCGCTAACCGTGATATAAATTCTTTAGATCAAGATGTACAAGGTACCGTAGCTCAATTGATAGCTGATGCGAAAGCCGATGGAATTACTTTAACAATAGCGGAAACGGCTCGTGGCCAAGATCGTCAAGCGTATTTATATGGACAGGGTAGAGGAAATAATCCGGGTAATGTTGTTACATGGACGCTCGACAGCGACCACGCTGGGCGCAGGGCTCTTGACTTGTGGTCAGCAAGCGAGGACAAAGGCGGCCCTGGTCAGGCTGGCTGGGATTGGATTCAACGAAACGCTCCAAGTTATGGGTTTAAGGTGCTAGGTGATCAGGATCAAGGCCACATATCCCTAGCGAACAGGCTTCCGCGCAAAACATAAGAAAATTAATGCCAAAAAGAGTACAGATGCCCGATGGTCGATGGGTCTATGTTCCCGACCTAGATTCATACCTGGAACAGATATCATACGGACCACCTCCCTCCGCAGGTCTTTCTTGGGGAATGGAAGAAGAAGAAGAGGAGGAGGAGGATGAGGGCACACTAGCTGGGTCCGCGTGGGAGGGCATCAAGTCCATACCAAGCGGCGTGGCAGACATATTTCTCTCCGGTGCCCAAGCTGCTGTCGGCGTAGCCACGCCATTTGCTGACCTGCCTGTAGAAAAGCGGCTGCGTAAGCAATCTTCAAAAAGAGCGCGTGAGAGAGATCCCGCCTATCAGGATGCCTTCCTTCCCGCAGTTGGTACGGGCATTGGTCAAGTTGCGGGGCTCAGTGCCCTCAGCCGACTTCCAGGTGGATGGTACGCCGCCATGGGCGCTGGCATCGGCATGGGCATCAGCGACCAGACACGCCGCATAGCCGACTACGAGCAAAGAACTGGTACAGATGTGCCGTGGTACAAGGAAAGCGCGGCTCATATGATGGGCGCTCTTATCGGGCTGACAGAGGTGGTACCCGTCAAGTTAGGGATATTCCCGACTTCTGTGTCAAAGATGATGGACAGAATGAAGTCTGGCTTTAGTCCAAATTCGCTTCGTCGTGTCACACAACTGGAAGCAAAGTACGGCTTCCGAGACATCGCGACGACGGCGCTCATGGAAGCCACGCAAGAAGCATCAGCCAATTGGCTTCAGTCTGTTTCTGCCCGTGGTTTGTATGATCCCGACGCCATGAAAGATCTCGCCCGTTCCATGGCAGAAGATTTCAAGGTTGGCGGTGCTGTTGGCGGGCTGGTGAAATTGGCCCAGCATCAAATCCTTAGGTCCAAAATTAGGGGAGGAAGTTCAGATAGAAACGCAAATGCAGAGGTAATGCGGGCTAGATACCGACACGATCAAATAATAAAGGATGTTTCTAGCAATATTACCGGGATATCCGAAGAGATGTCGCCAGTATTATTAGACCTTGGTATAGGGAGAGGGCTTGCCACGGATATTACCAGACTAATGGGAGGGGAATTTTCTGCCATACCCACTGGTCTGAGTCAGATACTAAGCTCTGGCGAAATCAGTCGATTTCAGGTTAAGGGATTGATAAAAGAATTTACGGCCAGAAATGAGAGTGCCAAATCCCAGCTAGACAGGTTGATTGAATATCATAGTAATGCTGGGAATGATACAGAAGTAGAAAGATACATAAAAGCAAGAGTCGCTATAGATAAAATGGCTACTGCCAGAATTAATAACTTGACTAAAAACTTACCTGGCTTAGAGGGTGGGCTTGGAGATATGGGTGGCCTTACCGGCAATATGCAATATGAAGAGGCCAAGGAGGCGGCCATTGATGCCGATGCTGTAGAAAGTATGACGGAAGTACATGAAGCCAGAAAAAAACAGAAAGAGTATAGCAAAAAACCCTCGTTCCTTACGGCGATAAGATCCTTGATGGGTGGCTCGTACAAGCTACGTGGCCTGTTTCATATGGCCGAATCACTGGGAACCCACCGGGGGCCGGGATCGGAAAAAGTACATCTTGAATCGCTGGCAGATGATACGCAAACGATCCCAGATATAGAGCTTGCTTCTTCCGATAGATCCAATTTCGATATTGCATCACTTGGAGAAATGTTGTTTGCCAGCCGTGGCAAACATGAAGAAGCATCTTCTGATCAACAATACGTTGATAAGAGTGATGTGATGGACGGCTTTAGGTTTGGTGATTCCGTGCGGGAAACGCTGGGGAGTACACAGAGAACCGACGCCAGAAAAGCTTTGTATGATATGGATGTAAAATTAGAAGCTGTTGAGAAAAATAATGATGCACTCTACAAGAAACATATATTTACCCGTGAGTTGTCCGAGATAGACCGAAAAAAGAAGTACGATAGTGACGAGGAATGGACGCAGCATAGGGATGAAACCCAGTCATATATTTCTAGGCAGTCTCAGCAGAATAATGCAGAAATATCAAGAATCAATCGCGAGAGAAGCATTATTTATTTGCGTCTCTTAAGCGATAGGCTACAGTCTGCTCGTACTTATTTTGCAGGAAATATTAGCTCTAAACAAAAGGCTGCTCAACGAGTCCTTGGTAGCCCAAATACAGATAAGTTTGATTTGTGGCTTGATAAAACTATCAACACCGTAATGTACAGTGAGCATAACGGTCAGCGAATGAAGGACCTAGCCTCAGAGAAAGCTAGGGAATTTGAAGAGGGCTTGGCGGCTGAGACGGATGTTCCGGATGCGGAGAAGGAGGCAGCGAGGGCGGCGTTTATATCTGAAAATACAAGACGTTTTGTGCAGCTTCCCCGCGATATTTCTGCGACACAAGTAACAAAAATTGCTAGTCTGTTTGTAGAAGATTCCAAGGAATCTGAAGATGTGCTTGAAGATGCATTTGAAAAACGGGCATTAGCAGATATAACCGTATGGCGAGCAGACGATGAATTATATGATGTAGACCCATATGGAATACCTATTGTAAAGAAAACAAGGAAGGTGGTAGCAGAACTTGAAAAGAAATTAGAAAGACCACTCACCGATGAGTCGGGTAAGGTCGCCCCCAAGAGGATGCATAAAGAAGATATTTCTGTTGATGATGTCGAAAAGCTCCTTGCATCTAAAAATATTTATCTTAGGGATGAAATTAGAATCGGGAGTCTGTTGGCGAAGGAGACGGGAACCGGAGTAGAGAGTAGGCCGTTTGAGAAATTACTAGAAGATATGACCGGGGCGTTAAGTTGGGAAAACGCGACATACGGTCAAAGGTTATTGATGTACTCGCGTCTGCTACAACTTCCCGCGCATTACAAATCTCGTAGCAGCCCCGAAGATAGACGCTATCTACTTGATAGGGGAACAATCGAAGGTGTGTTCGAGGAAGCGGATTACAGACCTCTTTTCCTGCCTGATTTTTACCATAATCCAAGTATTGATAGTCATATAAACTTTATGGCCGATAGGGTTATGGGAGCAACAGTAGAGGGGCATCTGGAATTTCCATCCGTATCAGTTGGTACATTAAAAAGACGAACTCAAGCGGCGTTGGGTGATAAATTTAATAGTAAGGCATATTATGAGTCGTTGGCGCGGTTAATAGAAACCGGAGCCTTCAACCGCACAGCCGAACCCGCCCCTGCCAGGGTTAGTACTCGGGAACAAATGAGAGAAGAGGCAGAAAGGGCACCGTCCGCGTTAAGTAAAAACAGGGTGCGGTTCAATGTGAATTTCGAGCCGACAGAACCCGCCAAGGGCGAGCTTAGGATAACAGAGCCTGGGGACGATACTAGGGCGCGGGATGAAAAAATGTGGATCAATGAAACAAACCCCGGCCTTGTCCACAGGCTTTTGTCTGACCCCCGATGGAAAAACCAGATTGACGATATGCTGGACAGTTATAACGAGAGGAGGCCAGGCGCACAGTTAAATAGAGAAGAATTTGTAAGACAATACACTGCACTCGTTACATCCGTTACTCCATTGCAAGACCTTAGTGATCTGGGAATTTTGAATACTATCCAAGGTGCGGTAGCAATGCCCGGCGGTCTGGCACCCACGGATAACATACTTGACCTAGGAAGTTCTGCGGGCAAGAACTTGGTGCGAGCCCTAATGAGGTCTGGCGCACTTCCTTCTTCCTTGCAGGATAATGTCCATGCCGTCAGACGGCGATTCGTTGATACGATGAAAACCCGATTTGAAACATTGGATGGCAAGGTAGTAGAGCTTCTTCAAGCAACGCGACTTCCCGACAACATACAGCGTCAATATGTAGATGACATTGACGGATTATTCCAATTCATGGGTGAGGTAGCAATCCGGGGCGAGGATATGAACGCAGATCTTCCTGCCTTGTACGACCGCCCCGGCAACAGGATTATTATCAATCTTGCTGCAATTGATCCCAATGACATGGTTAGCGCAGAGGAGGTTGTAAAGCAGGCAGCCTTTCACGAAGGGCTACACGCGCTGATAATCCGAGATCATTTAACCGAAGAAGAATTAAATGTACTATATGGTTTCGTTAGAGATAAAAATAACATAGTACCAAAGGAAATAGACGAGGAAGCATATAATGCACAATTAACGTGGTTTGAACGCTCCGTCGTGGCCCACAAGGATAGCGGGTTAGCTGAAGCGGACATCGAAAAAGAAGCCATCATTTCCCTGCTGGAAAACTTGACGCAACATCCCGATCTGTATGTAGAGGGAAAGAAAACCCGCACGATTGCCAAGGGTGTCCGGGGATTTCTTGAGGGGTTCGTGGATGCAGCCAAGGATTCTGACATCGTTGATGTTATGAGAATACTTGGACGAATAGAGCGTGGTGAAGTTGGCGAGCGCACGGCTGGATTTTTAGGTGATACCGAATATACAAATGATTCGATAGTTAGATCTAATGATTTACTGCGTTATGCAAATCCCGAAGATATAAGAAAATTAAAAGCAGCCATTGTTTTACGCGATGCTGCTCCGTCTGATCAAATGAGAGAAGTCGAACAGGCGAAAATAGATGATATCTCTGATAAGATAGTTGCCAACCGTGGCATTATTCAGGAGTCTGCTCCACCACCTCCCGATGCGGTGCAGGCCATTGAGAATCAGCGTCAGGCAATCGAACATTACCGTGCTACCTTTTCGGGGGAAGTCCCCCTATTAGGCTTGGATCAAAAGAATAGGGATAGTGAGGCGTATAAGCTGGCCCTAGATACATTCATGGAAATGCGTGGCAAAGATCCCAGATATGCCTACAAGATGCCTGAGCCATATCAAAAATTTTTCAACAAAATGTCGCCGCTGTCACCCAACCTGTTGAGTCTTGTTGCTGACGTTGAGAAGGCCGGAGTCATAACACCGTTGGATGGGGATGTTACAAGGAAAAGTCTTGAGGAAGGTGGCATACTCAGTGGGGACTATGTTAGAAGACCATGGTGGAGGGGTGGGGGAATTGAAGGAGATTTGTCTGAGGTTGACACCGAAACATTAAAAGATCAGCCCACCACTGGAGATAATATTAAGGATACGGTGGAGAATCTAAAGGGAAGTGTTGACGGATTACGCTATCTCTATTTGGATCGTCGCCAGTATATCGTAAAGCAAACCGATAGGCTTATAGCTGCACAGAACAGGGCGCAGTTAGATGCCGAAACATCTGCTCTGGTTATGTGGCGTAACTCCGACAATGCACTCAATTGGTTGTCCAGCTTGATGCTTAGGGGACCATTGTCTTATCTCGGAACAACGGTTGGATCCGGAAGGTTTGAGAATGCACCCATCTATGACAATGATCTACAAGAAAAATACGGGGGTGATGGTCGTGTCCAGGGGCTAAACGACATAATTGCCCCGATCATAGACGCCGGTAGCCAACAGGCTGCACTTACTTATGGCCTAATCAAGAGGGTGCGATGGACAAGGGATCGCCTTGAGAGCATCCAGTCGGCAACCGCAGGCGTGGATTCAGAAAATCTTAACCCCGAAACCAGACGTAAATTAAAATTATTTCAAGAATCCTACGAGGATATTAAAGTCGCCGTCAGGAAACTTACCGAAGCTCAGATGGATGATATTGTCCAAGAAATAGAAACAAAAGAAAGTAATAAAATTATTGTAGAGTTTTGGGATCGTTACAAGGCATACGATAATCACATGATCAAGATGTCTTACAATACTGGCATGATCACCAGGGAGATACGTGACGAGTGGTTGTCTATGCCGTATGCGCCGTTCTATCGCGAAACAATGGAGAACGAAGATTTCCCGATAGGCTCACAGGAGCAGATGGCAAAGCGTAGGAAGAATGTGGTAGAGAAGGCCCTAACGGAGAGCATGAAGCCGATAACGTCGAAGTTGTCGGATAGCATTATAACAAATACACAAGCATTGGTTCGTGATGCCATGATGAATACAGCGGTATCACGAACAGTTAGAGATGCTGTGGCCTTGGGGGAGGCAAGAAAAATAAATATCAGTGCCGTGGCAGCCTCTCTTGATGATCGCGTTGTGCGGGTTATGGAACATGGCGTCCCAACGTATTATCAGTTGGACGATGCACAGGTTGCTATGTCTGCAATGCTGCTGGGATTCAACCCCAAAAAGCAGTTGCAAAAATTATTTGGCGAACACAAACTCGGCAAATTTATGCAGACGGCTCTCACGAAAAGCTCTTCATTCTTGAGGGATGCTGTTACAAGAACTCCACCCTTCGCTACAAAGAATGTTTTCAGAGATTCTTGGAATGCTATGAGCCTTACTGGCGGAGGGCCACGGCTTATTCTTGAAGCGTTCGGCAATGCCATTAATCCAGACTCTCTACGCAGGGCGGATGAGTTGGGACTATCAATAGGAGTCGATTTTGTTGCGGAGCCTGGTGAGTATGGCAATAAAATGAGGTCGGAACTGAAGAAAGCTAATCTAGATTGGAAAAATCCCCTTAATGCCTTTAGCATATTGTGGAATTTTTCAGGACGTATAGCCAAGCAATCCGAAGTCGCGACCAGACTTGCTGTATATGATCGCATATTAGCTATGACGGGGGACAAGGCGCTTGCAGTACACTATGCCATAGAAATTATGAACTATGGTCGCAGGGGTGCGAGTCCGGTACTCAGCACATATATGGCTACCGTGCCGTTTATGAACGGTAGGCTGGAGGGCCTTGATGTTACCTACAGGGGTCTTCGTGGCAAGAAGGGTTCCTCTGATATTCCAGGAGTTTATGGGTACGGATTAACCACAGGTGAGTACGAAGGTCTTCCTTTCTGGAAAAAGACTAGGGCAAAGGTTGTGAGTCGCGGCCTCGCGCTAACCGCTGCAACTGGTGTCCTTTACTTGTTAATGCGAGACGATGAGGAATGGCAAGACCTGAGGGATGAGACTAGATCTGACAACTGGGTACTCCCCCTGTCGGATCATGCATGGATAAAAATTCCTATACCATTTGAGATCGGCGTAATCTTTAAGGTTATTCCAGAAAAAATGTTTGAAGCTATTACGGAGGCGGATGTAGATGTGGGTGATGTAGGGGAGGAGGCGTGGCGACAACTACGCACTTCGCTAAGTATAGGGGGGCCACAATTATTTACCCCAGTAGTTAATGCGATGCGTAATTACGATACGTTTAGGAAGGACGGCATAGTTGATTCGTGGATGGAAGAAACCTTGTCTCCCAATGAGCAACGTAATCGGTATACGAGTAACGTTGCCAGGGGTGTAGCAGACCTTGCCAACAGCGTACCACTGGTTAACAAGATGGACTTTCTGACATCCCCCATGAAAGTCGAATACATGATGCGTCAGTATCTCGGCACGATGGGGAGCTATGTGGTAACAGTCGCAGACAGAATAGCCCGTACTGGAATCTTGCCGGATATACCATTCGATCCATATATGAATTTAGCAGAAGCAGAAAGCGTGATCGGTACCAACAAAGATTTTGACTGGAAATCCCTGATCGGCGGTGAAGGTATCGCTAATGTCCCCCTCCTTGGCGACCTACTAACTGATCCCAGGACACGCCAAGGGAGTCAGCAAGCTTTTTTCGAAATGATAGAAGACCTTGATACCGTCCTTGCTACACTAAGCAGTATTACTGATAGGGATTACTTGAAGGGTTTCGAGTATAGGAAGAAGCACCTAGACATACTGAGACATCAGCGTCAGTTGAGGTTTATGCAGAATCAGTTGAAACAGTGGCGCGAAAGAAGGGACCACTTATCAAAGATCCCCCCTGGATCAATGTCTACAGACGAGATGCGAGAATACCACCAAAGACTTCTTGAGAGCCGTCAAAGTATTTTAGCAAGTGTCAATGACCTCATGGCCTCCATAAGACAGGAATGATTTGTATGAATATTATCAGCGAAATACTCAAGGATGAACGCGGCTCCTTCAGTGCTGCCAGAACATTTCTTTTCGGGTCATTGGTTTTTACGGGTACTATCATCGTGCTGGACTCGCTCATGTTGGGAGTACCAGAGATTGCGTACACCCTCCTGGGTAGCCTTAACGTGGGGTTGCTCGCGTGGGCAGGTGGTCCACGGGTGGCTCAGTACTTGGCTCCGCAGATAGGCTCCGTCGCGGCTGGGATAGCGAAGGCAGTGAAGGGGCCACGGCGTCCCGACTTATTAGATAACAGTGCAGACTTCAGAGAACATGACGAAAGATGAATGGGTGGAGGTGTGCGGAGAGGCTTTAGAAGCCGAGGGTATCCGGCATTTCCATCCGCTTGAGGTATGCGATGTTGGGCGTGAGGCCCCCGGTACGCCGCCCTACGATCCCCACCGACTTCAGACACCTCAACTTAGTTTAATTCCCAAAGCAATTCTGGTTTGTCGTGTCCTGATTTATCTTCGGGAGGCTGTCAGGCCGATGCCCGTGCGCGTCAACTCTTGGTATCGCGACCGTCTTTACAACTATAGAATTGGTGGAGTCGGCAGTTCGATGCACCTGACCTGCGGTGCAGCCGATGTTGTTAAGCCCGGCTTCACGCCAGCCGAGGTGGCTGACATTTTGGAGGATCATCCTGATAGCGATCAATTCGGGATCGGTCGCTACAAATCATTTACACATATAGATGTGAGGGGCATGATCGGTCGCCCGTCCCCTGCACGATGGGGCAGCAATGAATAACGGCATAAGATCATTGCCCCGGTATCATCATGGTGGTCCACACACGAAAGAGGAGTTTGCTGCATTTCGTGCCCGTCGGGCCAAAGAAGAGCATAGACGCCGTGCCATGGCTGGGGAACCAGGCTATCCGAGTATCGGACCACGACCATCATGGGCAGAGCGTGTCGCTGCTCAAGTTAGATCCGTCCCGCGCAGGATAAATAGAGCCTTGCAACCGGAGACAGCCGGGGAAACTGCTGCTTTGGTCGCTGGCTCCATGGCAGAGCCACTTGGAACTAGTATCGACGTAGCTGACATGATAGCCGGTTTCGCAACACGCGACCTTCCCAGGGTGGGATGGGGTGCGCTTGGCTTTGCTACTCCGTTTGTTGCAGGTTCAGCTATGCGAAACGTTGTAAAACATGGGGGATTGAAGGCTTTACCAAGCAGGATTGCCCGTAAGTGGGAAGACCTCCGCCTTCCGATGGACGAAGCTTCCGTTGCAAGGCGCATGGAGGAGCAAGGATATGAAGGGTTTTTACATGGGACGGGTATGCGGGGAGAAGCTTTATCAAGGGCTCCCTTGGATCCGGATCGACCGTTTTTTCAAGTGGACAACCCCGATGTTGCCGCAGAATACGGCCAGCCGCGCAATGTTTATTCACGAAAACCCAATCAACTTACCTTTGATGCAGAAGGCGCACCTTGGTCGGAGATACCAATGGAAAAAATTCGTGGGCAGATTGATCCAAGTCGCCTTGAAGAGTTTGATAAACTCGTAAGCAGATACTGGTCCCAGGGTTCTGCCTCCACGGGGCACCTGGACACCGATGTTCTTTCTAGGATTTCGCGGCAAATGGGCTATAGTGGTTTTGATGCACACAATCTGAGGGACGCTCCCTGGACAGGGCTCTCTCCTCGCAGGCTGGATCCACCCGACGCTCCATCTCTTGTGAGATCTACCTTAGATCCTGGGCTTGTTAGATACGAGGGTGCCAGATTTAATCCGCGTGATCTGGGATTGAATGATCCAATGGCTGGCATAGCAGGGTTGTTAGGTGTTGGAGCTACTGGGGCTGCTCGCAGAAATTATGTCGAGAGGAATCGCCAGTAAGAACCTGTGCCTAAGAATTATTTTACAACGTTGTCGAGCTGTGCAGCCTGATATACTTCTCAAAAATTGTTTTTTAGTAGCCTGGACGAACCGCAACAAGGCGTAACACCCGTAACAATGAGCATAAAACCAAAAGAAATTGCCGTACTGGGAGGGATTCTTCTCATACTAATGCTTGGCCTCAGGGGTTTCAGCAACGCGAAGGCCGAGGCCCTGGTAGCAGAAGAACGAGTACGGGTACTAGAGGGAGAGCGCATAGAACTTGAGCGCCAGATGGAAGAAGCCGCCGAAGGCTATGAGGTCCTACGCGATAGCTTAGATCAAGCCCATGATTCCATCGCTGAGGTACGAGAAGAGGCCGTTGCAAGGGCCTCCCGTGCCTCCATAAGCTTCGCCACGGACTTGGGGATGCTCAGGGATAGCATCAATATAGTTCAACCTGACAGTGGCTTAGGGGAAATCGTTGATAGGATACAAGCGGATCACAAAACCCAGATCCAAGCGTATGAAGTTCAGATCGAAACGCTTGAGGCAGATAATCTTTTGTTATGGCGACGGGTGGAGGTGTCGGATTCCCTGTGGATCCAAGAGCAGAATCTAAACGCATCTCTTAGAAACGAGATAGCCGCCCTCCACCAAGAGTCTGACGCTTGGCAGAGAGCGGCTAATCCCAACATCTTCAAAAGATTAGGTGGGAGTATTCCCTATATCTTGGTCGGTGCCGGAGCCATAGTTCTTCTGAATTAATTTTTATAAAAGATTGCCCCAGCTTTCGGTGTGTGAGTTGAGCTAAAGGCCAACCACCGTCAGCGCGTCCCTTAGTAGCTTTCGGTGTAGGGTCTCCCTCAGAGTTTCGATTGATCTCTCGACCGCCTCCTCCACCCCCTTAACGTCGGCTCCAGCTATACCAACCTCTTTCTGTCCACGGGTTACTACCGCATGATGGAAAAGTCTACCATGAGCCTTGATGAGTTCCACGAAATTATCAACGAATTCGTTTAACTCTAGCGAATCAGGTATAGAGACTTCCCCCGCCTTAACCATGGTTTCGGATCTGGGTCCGGTCCCAGTTCGTGGTACCTTGTGGCTGTCCTCCCCTGCTACAAGTGCCTTGATGTCAGGGGCACAACCAGATTCGATATCTGTAATCCGATTTTTTATTTTAGGCATCCTCATCAATCTATTCCCCGCCTTTCGTATTCTCCTTTCTGTCCAATAAACAGTATGGTAGCCAGATTCTTTGAACGCCTCGACGATAGTACTACCGCCCGCCCTGGCTTGACAGAAGTTTTCCTGCTTCTCTGTGAGCTTAATCTCCCAACCACGCCTCACTCTCCCCCTAGGCTTGGTGACTTCGATATCCTTGTGAAAGCCTGCGGGTATGTCCCCTAACTCATTTACAAATTTCGCAATCTGATCTCTTATCTTTTTATGGTCTAATAGCCTGCGAGCGGCATTGCTAGAAAACGCAGGATTTGAAACGTTATAGGAATCAGTGTAAGCGTCAGCCCTGTTAGATCCCAAGGCCATAAGCTCACAAAACGAGAGCTGTTTATCTGTGAGTGGCCGCTCCCTTGCCACCAGCTTGGCTAGGAGCGGATCAGCTTTCGCTGGCGTCTTGGCAACCTCCTTCCCTGCCATTCCCTGAAGTGCCTTAATCAGATCGCTAACGTTGATCGTATCATCATTATTGTTGGAACCCATAATCTTCTCCTCGGAATCCACGGTCTTCTCCTCCTTGTGATGCGCGTCGGTTGGAAGTCCCCCGGCTTTGGGGTGACAACCATTTTCTACATGGCTGGGATCAAGCATAGAGAAACTTAGTTTCTTGTTATCGGTTTCATCTAAGTGCCAGATACCACGACCACGATCCCAGTTTACAAACCTCCCAGCCTTGATCTTCTTGCCACATTTAATGCATGGCCCGCCATACTTGGCCGCAATAATTAGACTCATAGCAGGGCGACCTCCCACTCATAGCCAGACATGAGGCTTGAGTAATCGAAATGTTTACCAAGGGCATCCACAATGCTCACTTGGTCTGGCTCAAATCCCAGCACCTCTCCAGGGGGGTGGCTATAATAGCAAATGCTATTAATGGTGGTCTTGTTAAGTGCGAAGTCCCTGCCCGTTGTTGTCAGCCTCCACAGGCCGGACGATCTTTTCTTTGGATCTGGATTCTTCGGGCTTTTTTCAATCAGCCCCCAGTACCGAAGCTTCGCATAGTCACCACCACCATTGATGGCCCCCGAAGTAGGTATGTGAACGTACTCCCCATCCTTGCCATGAAATACCATCCAGACCATCACCCGTGCATACGATCCAATCTTATAGGCGTATACCTTGCTATTGGCACCGCAATGATGGCACTTGGAGATCGGCTCGTTAGACATTATTCGCAAGCGATCTAGATCAGAAAAATATTCTTTGGTATCAAAAAGATCCCGGAAGAATTCATCCTGTTCATTTTTTTGATCATGCGAATTAAACATGGATAGCTGGCTCGAACAGCTTTCGGCTTGAGTGAGCCATTCTGTTTCCTCATCCATTACCTTCCTCCCCTCTCGTTAAAGAATCCTGGGGGGTTGGGCGATGTATGTTTCGTCGCCAACCCCCCCCAGGTCCACTACTCAGTTCATCCACCATCCCGCATCTGATTGGGGTAGCGGCGTCCCACCTTCCTCGTCTACTTCATTTGTGGCTTCTACATACGCTTCTATCGCCCTGTTTATATACCGTGTGATGCTGAGATTTTCTCTATCAGCATGCGACTTGGCACTTTCGAACAGGTCGTGTGGAAGCCTGAGTAGAAATTGCTTCCTACCAGGGGAGCCCTTCATTGTCATCTTTATCCTCAGAGGAACTATGATTGGCTTCTTTGTTTTCGGAAGCGTTACCGTTCGCTGTCCCCTCCGTGGGCATGGACTTAACACGCTCTAGTTCCAGCCGGAAGAACTTATAATCCAATCCAGCTTTACTTGTGCGATTCCACATAGCGGCCCTCAAGACAGGCATGGTGCCCGTCTTGGCCCTGTCCACCATAGCTTTTAGAAACTCTCTGGTGAACTCTATCTTGCCCACCTCCGAAGGGTGGCGATCAGTCTTCGCATACTTGTTTGTGAAAACTGCAAAGTCCAGCTTCGGTTCGTCATCGTAATCAGACATCGTGTTTCTCCTCTTCTGCATCGTGAAGTTTGAATGCGCTCTCTGCGAGGGCTAGGATTTCTCTTCTCAGCCTGACTAGGGCTTCGCCGTCACGGCCCTTGATCGCATCCGTGATCTGCTTCTTGGCAGCATCGTCGGCGGGTGTCCACCCTCGCTTGTGTAGGGCGGTTACTGTTTCCTTGAGCTTTGTGATCGACTCGTCTACTGACACCTCTCCATAGGTGAGCGACGGTAGATCTTCTTTGGCCTCCTCTGCGGCCTTCTTGGGTGATTCCTTCGGAGCCTTATACTTCGGTGCTTTCTTGGTAGCCTTGGGCTTCGGCGTCTTCTCTGGGGCCGCCTTAACAGACGTAGTATCCCTTGGAAGATCTTCGCCAGCATATACATATGCACCTAATCCCAGAATCCCAAGGCACTTTGTTAGGCAACGTTGTTTTGCGTCAGAGATGGCACGGCTGTCAGGATTCGCGATTGCCTTATTCTTATAGTCCATCACAGGCAGCCACATCTCTCGCTTCACACTATCGCCAATGGTTACGGAGCAGCAGACAGATGCGGTGCCACCGGGGTAGGTTGTGATATCCCTAGTTACACCACCTTCATCCGTCATGCCATGCCATTTGACGATAAGCTGTGGATAGTGGTCCATCATAATCGACCACGCCCAAGCCCAACTCAGATAGGTTAGCCCCCCCTTCTCTTCGGTATGTTCATTGACGTTGATACCGGACAGCGTGTCCCAGACTTCCTTAGCTGTTGGATCTTTTATTACTGTTGCCACGGCTATCTCCTCCCCATTGTGGACAGAACTCACTTACAGAACACCACCCTTCACATCTAACGAACTTTGTTCCAGCATCATTCATCCAACGTTCCTCATCCGTACAGGGAGTAGTTTCCTCCTTCGTATGGATAGCTACCCGTTGGGACACAAACCTTTCTCGTCTCTCCGATGACCAGAGTGGAACCGGAATCGAAACAATCGGGCTGTTTGGATAATTATTTTTACCCGCTCTGCTCTTCGTCCAATCCCGACATACTGCCACGATAGTTAAACGATGTACTTCGGTTCCATTTTTTTCCAGAAGCCACGCATACAAATTGAGTTGTGATTCCCAGTCAGGTTTGAGGGATCTGGTCGTGGTATAAACAGACGTAACCTTGTAGTCGGTGACGTGCCCATCTTTCACCAAGTCCACGGCACCGGAGATTCTTACGCCCTCATGCTCAGAGAACAATCTCTGTTCCACGGTACCGTCACCGTGACCCTCTAGTACGGCATGAACGCCGGATCCCAGAAGTTTCCACACCTCGTCACGAACGTCGGAGGTAAGAAGATCTTCATTCTCCTTCCATAAACGGGTGATTTGCGGGGGCTGAAGTAGCCCTGTCACGCTGAAGTCAGCTTCTCCCTTGTCATAGGGATCAGCTTCAATGGCTTTTATGAAAACATCCGGTGCCCCGTACTGATTTGTAAGCTTCACTCCGTCCTCCAGACACCGATCTTCCTGTCATTGCTCACAAAGCGACAGGTAAATTTCTTATTGAGCTTCTTGCCATAACGAAAAGCCGCTGACCGTAACCGATTTTCTATTGTCCTACGCCCATTGCTATCATCATCCGTCTCTGCATCAACCAGAAAGGATTGCCCAATCTCTAGGTCATCAAAAGGATAATCCAAAGATCCAAGGCTCATCTTGCTGGGCATCGGCCTATCGTCACTAATGTCAAAATCGCTCACCTCACCCTCCATATTCCAATTCCATAATCAGTTTTGCGAACAGTAAATTTCCTGCTGGTTCTGCGGGATACACGATAGACGTAGCTTCTAATTGAACTAATTAACCCATCTACTCCCTCCTTATTCATCGGCATTTCGATAAGGTCACCTACTGCCACGCTCTCAAGCGGCAAGTCGCCCCACTTGCGGCGTGGCCCAGGATTTACGGGAGGCGGAATGCCCACTCCCTCGTAAACTCTGTATCTCTTGGACTCTTCTTGCACGTTCCACCCCCAAGTGTTATCGTCGTTGGTACCTAACGTCGAGAGGAATGATAATCAACCGTTCAAAGAAACGCAATAGTATTGACAACGATCCGTGTATAGTTAGTATACTCGGTGAACCAGCCTCCAAGGCTAACTCCCGTCGTTTAGTTTTTATTGGCGGAAAGCCCAGATTCATTAAGTCAAAAAAAGCTCTTTTGTATTCTAGGGATTTTGATTTACAGTGCCCAGTTAGAAAGAATCTGTTTGAAGAAGACTTGAGTATAGCTATAAAGATTTACTATAAAACTAGAAGACCTGATCTAGATGAATCTTTAATACTAGATCTTCTACAAGATAAGATATTTAAGAATGACCGAAGTATAAAATCTAAACATATTGAACATGGATTAGATAAAGAACGACCTCGTTCAGTGATTGTTATTAGTAGTCTGGATAATAAAGACTTGGTTAGAAAGACCTTATTAACTCTAGTAGAGGAAGAGGAGGATGCCCAATGCAGGTAGTGGAACAAGTTCGTAATGTGGTATCTGGTCTTGGTAGTGGACAACACAAGAAACAATGTCCAGAGTGTCAGGGTGATAGGTCTGGTAAAAACCGAAAGGATCGTCCTCTCTCCATCAGGATAGATACTGCGGGGGTTAAGTACAGGTGTCATCATTGTGGGATGGAGGGTGGTTGGGACCATAACGACGACCTTGATTTCAATTTACTCACAGCACCATCCCCTCCGAATGGGGAAAATTTCCCCCTCAATATTGATCGTGGATCTACGAACAGCACGGCGCTTGATTACCTGAGATCCAGGCACATAACCGATGAAGTCATCAAGAGTCATGCGATCCTTGGTACCTATCGGTTCAATGGCAAGACGGTTCCGGCAGTTGGGTTCCCCTACGGGGATGGCACTGTTGTTAACGCTGTGAAGTGGAGGTCTGCCGACAAAGAGAAACGGTTTAGTCAAGAAAATATATGTGAAGATTTTTTCAATCTGGATTCTTATGTCGATGGCAATGATGTCTTAATCTGTGAAGGCGAGATTGATGCACTCGCTTGGATAAGTGCCGATCTCCCAGACAACGTGACCGTTCTTTCTATCCCCAACGGCGCACCAGCCAAGGTTCGGGACGGAAAGATTGATCCGAAGGATGACAACAAGTTTAGATATATCTGGCGTGCGAAACGACAGTTGGATTCTGCGCCAAGGATTATTTTGAATACCGATCTTGATGATCCCGGAAAAGCCCTCCAAGAAGAGATCATTCGCAGGGTAGGTAGTACAAAGATTTGGACGATAGATCTTGGTGGCCACAAGGATGCTTCGGAAGCCGTGGACGCCAAGGGTGCGGCGTACCTTGAGCAACAGTTGGAATACTGTGAGCGGATCCCAACCATTGGGTTGCATGGCGTAGAAGAATTTGTCGATTCGTTTGTAGATCTGTATGACAATGGCCAAATGAAGGGAGCCTCCACTGGCTTGGCCTCGTTAGATAGATACATACAAATCCCCTTGGGTATGCTTACGGTAGTCACAGGCTTTCCCGGCAGTGGAAAGTCGGATCTCGTTGATCAGATTTGCATCAACCTAGCCAAATCACATAACTGGAAAACGGTTTATTGTTCTTTCGAGAAGCCACCTGAGTTGCACATGGCTCAACTGGCACAGAAGATCTGTAACCGCCCGTTTTTCGACGGCCCGTCCACTCGCATGAGTACTGAAGAGCGTGACTTCTCCGCCGATTGGATTAAAGAAAACTTCATGTTCATGGACAGTCGGCGTGACAGTCCGAATGACATTAAGGGCATCCTCTCTACTGCTAGTGCGGCAGTAATGAGAATGGGTTGTAGGATCTTAGTGATAGATCCTTACAACCATATAAAGCTCAACCATGGTCAGCGTGAAACGGATGCCATTTCGGATATGCTAACTTCCGTACAGCAATTCGCCCGTGACCATGCGTGTCATGTATTCTTTGTGGCCCACCCGACGAAGCTTCCTCCCGATAGGCGGGGAGACAAGAAGGTTGTCGTTACGGGCCATGATGTGGCTGGCTCTGCGGCATGGTTTGCAAAGGCTGATATTGGCATGACTGTTTGGCGTCATCAGCGTGATGAGGATCCCCCAGAATGCCACGTCTGGAAGACCAGATGGTCTTGGATGGGCAAGAACGGTGTCTGTCCCTTGCATTTCGATCCCATCACCGGACGTTGGCAGGACTTCAGCCCTGCGCTTGATGATTACGATTGGGATTTTGACTAGGGGTGGTGCTACGATTGGGATTTTGACTAGGGGTGGTGTTCGAGCCCCACTTTAAAATTATTCTTAGACAGAATATCCTCAATTCGCTCAATGCTCGAAGATCTCCCGTCTGTGTATGTAGCCAGTTGACTAGAAACGGTTTTGGGAATAGGTTTTGATCATACTATAAGACCTCCTCTCTTGTGGTATTGGATGTGAGTTGGGCTAGATCAACCGCCGTCAGCGTGTCTCCCAGACTTTTCGCTGGCGGCGGTTTTTCTATTTGGGTTGCATTTCATTCCTGCCATGGTTCCTTCTTGTCCCTATCATCCCCCCTCCGTCCTTCCAGATGTCCAGCTATAAACTCATCCCATTCAGGGGGACGCTTGATGAGTGTTGCTCCGCATAGCGTACAAGTGACATCTCTCCCACCCCCCGCTGAGAACTCTCTAGCGGAGCATTGCGGGCACGGCTCCGCTTCAGTCTCCTCATCCCAGATACTGGGGTGGCCGATCTTCATCAAGTAATCAACTATCGCGGCGTTGGCTGACTGATCCCTGAGGATCTTGTAGTCCACCGCCGCCATGATCCATGCTTCAATGGTCATCTCAGCGTTGAGCGCCGCTTCCCTAGCGGCAGAGAGCAGCGAGCCTTTCGTAAAGCCCACCAAGAGATCGTAAATTGCAACTTCTTTACGCTCATTCATTTAGTTAGTCGCTCGTCTGCATGACAGACCCCTTGCCCTCGTGTGGATCCTTACCCCCTATGGCGTTGTTGATGCGCCGTGCCATAACAACCGTGGCGTTGCACTCATCGCAACAACGACCGTTCATTACTGGCTCGGCGTTATGACCTTCGGTCCAGTAGACCTCCCCTGTTGTGAGATTTCTACGCTCATCAATGGGGCCACTGCAAAGGCAACACTTCATAATTTTTTCCTTTCGCTTAGGTAAGTAAGAAACTTTTGTCCCCGGTAATAAAAATATTTTGATACTCGTGTGGCCAGGGTGGCGATTGCCATCCAAGGGGGTGGCGATTGCCTACTATCGGGACATTTCACTTCAGCCATTGATCCATTAACTATGGCGGGTGAGTCCCAGATATCCATAATGGCATCGCAGTTATTGAGACATCCATATAGTTCTATGGCCCCAGACTTGGAAATAAGGGCTACGTTATGGCCCTGCCTCCGCGCACCCCTTATCGCCTTGTCTCTCATGTACCTCGCTTCAAAGGTTCTCATCTAGTTAGCCTGTTGGGCGTAATTTTCTTCTTCTTCCACTCGTTCGACTAGGTGTCGAGCAATCTCCCGCCAATTAACCTCACGCAACGCCCCGTTTAATAGGTCCAGATACAATCCTTCGATCTCTGGTGCCCATT
>Ga0302135_10000409_pt1 | contig 26246 bp, 45 predicted proteins | sample CBN3_surface_MG_FD_203119 | JGI IMG/M metagenome (GOLD analysis project Ga0302135, IMG submission 203119) | Marine microbial communities from Western Arctic Ocean, Canada - CBN3_32.1 | ecosystem: Environmental > Aquatic > Marine > Oceanic | place: Canada: Western Arctic Ocean | collected...
AAAATTACTAAAAACATCATAGATTTTGAAGGTAGAACTCATAGTATAGAACACGACCACCACGACACTCTAAAGGTAAAGTCATACGATTACAAAGAAGGCATTGATCTTCCTCATAAGTTTCTTATGCTTGATGATGATAAGGAGCTTTATTTTGAAGGCTTATCTAATGATGATTCGAGCTTTGGTCCTTTAGATGATTTCGGAATGCCACATTACGGCTGTACTGATATCAAATATTTTGATACTACAACAAACTCATATCAATCTTTATAATCTCTAATCGGGGGGAATAATTCCCCCCTAAGCTTAAAGGAACAAATCAAATGCCCAAACTACTAACAAGTAACGCCAAAATCGATAAGAGTATGAAGCTATTCCCAGAGTATGAAGCCACGATACTCCAAATGTTACCCGGTAAAGATGTTTGTGTTAACTATAAAGGATGTATTAAGACCTGCCTTGCCTTCACCGGCTTTGCTAAAATATTTCCTTCAGTTAATAAAAGCCGTCAAGCTAAGAAGGATTTATACGTTAATCAAAAGTCTGTTTTTATGAAGCAATTAGTCAAAGAAATAGCATTACAAGAAAAACGAGCATACAAGAAGGGAAAAAAAGCAGTAATAAGATTAAATGGCTTTACTGATATTGACTGGGAAAAGCAGGAGTTTGATTATACCGGACGCAATATCTTTAACTCATTTCCTAACGTCCAATTTTATGATTATACGGCAGATGCGAATAAGGTATTAAACAATCAACACACAAACTACCATTTAACATTTTCCCATAAATCCGGCAAGGATAGCGATAATTCAATAGAGTGTATGTCATTATTTCAGGATGGAATTAATATTGCGGTCGTTGATAACCCAGCAAATCGGGAAAAGTTCGGCACTATATCAATAGACGGTGACAAATCAGACTTTAGATTCTTAGATAAAAAGGGTAGTATAGTTTGGTTATCTTTTAAAGAATAATAAATCAATAAATATAGGAGTACAAACAATGAAACGCACAATCAACGAAAATGAATTTGTCAACACAATCGTAAGCGATGAATATAATGATATGACCTATGATGGCGCAACGGCGCTATTCCAGCACCTTGAAGAAATTGAGCTTGATTGTGATGAGGATGTGGAGTTTGATAAAGTAGCTATAAGGTGTGAGTTTGCAGAATATGAAAACCTTGCCGCAATCTTTAACGATTATAGCACTATAAAGAGCATGGATGATTTGCAAGATAAGACAATGGTCATAGAAATAGAAGGTAGTAAACGTTTAATCATTCAACAATTTTAATCTATAAATAGGAGTAACAACAATGAGCCAATTATCACATCATATTGAATGCAGTAAGTTTAACACATGGATTGTAAGAGATTTAAATAAGAAACTCGTTTACATAGGCACCACAAGAAGTGAGGCAATAAAATGGGCATTCAGTCAAAATAAAGCTAATAGAAAGGTGGATAACAATGGATAACAAACTAACAATATTTGACCTATTTTTGGCAGTAATCTGTATGTTTTTAAGCAGTGTTTTACTCATCTTAAATTATTAAAGGGAAACAATGTCAACTATAGAAGATAAACTCAAAGCTCATAAAACAAACACACAGACGCACCTATTACAACTACACGTTGACCCCTTATTTTCCAAAGGGCTTGACATAGTATCAAAACACTACAAAATTCCAAGAGCCGAGTATATAAGGCGCTGTTTAAGTCTATGCCTTGCTAGTATACAAGACCCCAAACTGCTCTCTAAACTCGATAAGGTGGTAAAAATATGATTGTAAATCATCTCGCCGGCTTCCTGTGCGGCTTACTAGCAATAGCCACATTTTATGCAGTAATAAACTATTTTTCCCATTCAGTCTTAGTTTTTCTTTTACATTGAGGTTAAATAATGACAAAATATCTTTTGAGTATTCTAGTTTTAATAATGATCTTTGATCAAGCAGGCAATAATTCTAACTAAGGAGTATATATGACACGCTACAGAGTTGACCACACAATCAAAAGAGAACCACAAAAGTTAATGGAAATGCGTATCAGATTAGCCGCCGAAGATGAACAAATAGATCCGAATCGGCAACTTCAACGTAAATTAAGGATGGGGATTGACCGTCTCGAATCACAGCACTTAGGCAAAGTATGGCGGGAAGTCGAATATCAGGATTTACCACCCGGTCAAGTTTTTCAATTTCGGCGTACTACTCATAAGTCAGAAGCAACAATGCAAATTCAACCCAAAATCCATCATGCAATGAGGGGTTCAGATGGTGCAATGATTATCAGCAAAGGAATGGACCAAGGCACAATGGTTTACTTGAAATCCGACCGAATCGTTTTGACTAAAGGAAATTAATCTAATAATCGGAGGTTACACAATGTACACAGGATACAGTGTCGAAGATCTCGACAAAAAAGCTAAAAAAGCAGTTGACCAACTATTTGCAGATGGAGGCCGCTTATATTATCAGGGTGATCACTGGGAAGTTTTAACCTATGACTTCACTATTATTATACCAGTTGAACTGCCTAGCGAGGAGCATTATCCAATGCTTAATATCACCATGACCCTAAAATCAATAAAGAATAGCGAGCCAAATAAAGTAATAACTTTCTCAGAATACCTATAACTTTAATCAAGGAGTAGTATAATGACAGCTTTAATAGCAGTATTTGCCACAATATTCGGGGGTCTCGTATCTCAGACCTCTTTATTTGACGATGGTCCTTATGCCTTTGTTCAAGAACATGAGACGATAGAGGCCTGTCATATCGCTACACATGGCACGGATGATATATGCACGAAGGAAGGATTAATTGCTCAATATGTGTTAGAAAAGGGTACTAAAACAAAAGAGAATTTAGGCGATCTAGAATATGTAGATTGTACATATTGGGGAGGATGTTATAAAGCCGAAAGGAAAAGATGACTCAAACTGAAAAGATAGCGGTATCAATGGGCTATACAGTAGATAAGAAAGATGGTGGAAGGACATTCGTTAAAGGTGACCAACACGTGTGGCAATGCCACGGAGGCTGGAAACGTGCTACGTTTAAAGATGGTGAATACTCAGATTGGCGTATTGAGTCGTATTTAGCAGATGCTTTAATGCAGGAGGTAGATAAAGACTAGTTGAGGCTCACTTCATCGGGGAATAATCGAGGGTCTAGGCCGTTCATGTCTAGGCCCTTGGTTTCTTCTTTCTTCAAATAAACCATGATAAAATTCCGCGCAGTCTCCCAGTTATCGCAAGCTATCACAAAATTACATTGTTGCGCCAGTTCTTCCATAGTCTCGTTGATCCTTTTAGGTAGCTTATTTTTAGCCCCATCTTCAGGAATATAAATATACATAGCATTAAATCGATCGTCCGCAGACGGGCAAGCTAGGCCTATATTGGGAAATCCTTCCTGCTTTATCTTATGTAACAAGTGAAGCTGAGGCTCTTCCATAGCGTAAACCTTAGCCCATTCTAGGACCTTTTCAAGAGTCTCCATGTATATTCCCGACCCTTTCTAAAAATAGATCTGTGTCACCGTGTACCCAATATATAGCGGGATTACGGTCTAATGCGAAGGGCATTATCACATGCCAATCATCTCTGGATTGACGGTAAAATAAAACAGGTTGTTTATTGAGATCCTTTGCTTGACGCACCGCTTGAATCCACCATTCCTTGACATTTAATCGTTCTTGGCGCTTAACTTCTACCGCCCAATCACCTACGATAATATCGCAACCTCCGTCTCTAGTTTGATCTAACGTGCGAGACAACGAAAGCCCCAAGGCATCGCCCAAGAGCTTACAAACTTCTCTTTCACCTGATTGACCTTTAAGCCTAGCCGCTTTACTCATATGGTTTTATACCCTGTAAGTTATTCCATGCCTGCTTACCTCTATTCCGTTTTCCAGAATGGAAGCTTTTTCTTACTTGATTGAGCATTACAGTACGATTTGAACATGAACATTGCCACCTTAAGAAGGCATCACATACCGCACAAAATCTAGACTTGATACAATTCTCCATTAACTACGGTATTCGATAAGTTTCACTTATCTCTCTCTTGCTCACCGCAAGAGGAAGTATTTCTTATAATACTTAAGAGTAGATTTAAGCAGTTACTTAAATTTATGATCCTCTTTTTCTCAGGTCTTGTTTAATATAACACAGTTTTTTCAGCCTGTCTACCAATATGCAAATAAAAGCCTCAGATGCACAAAATAAATGAAAATAAGTTGACTTAATCCTTGACAGGTTTTGCTAAACCACCTGTTTTTGACTCAAAACGCGTAAATGCTTTGTCATTTTGCTTCATACAATGACCCGGCCCACGCCCCAGATCATCTATATAATCACCTGATAATAGTTCTTCTGCACTTGCGTACCCGGTTAAAGTATACTTGGGGAACTCACCTATCATAAGCACGTAAAATTCACAGTCTTCTACCTTCTTATTCATTACCGCGAGCAGTCTGCCGTTCTGGTATTTGGTGGTTTTAACGTCATAAGTACCGCCCTTTTTAGTAATACCGTCTTCCTTACCGGGCCTATCCCCTAGATCAGGGTAGACGTTGAATATACGGGCAAAAGCCATCTCTGCACCTATCCCATTCAAGTCAGTGGCTTCAGATGACTGTGGCCCAATCTGACGGTCTACAACGCCTCTTGCACGATTATTATGATGCCTGCGTTCTGCTAGGTGTCTGGCGATAATTTGCTCTGTTGCCGTAAGAATAATTTCGGTCATAGTTACCCCTTTACCAGAACATTATTAGTGCAGAACCATCCCTGATAATATGGCCCTGCAAAGTTATTCTATATTCATCAGGTTGGTACTCTTTATAAGATGATATTCTATGATTAGTCAACCCATCATGTAACACTAATTCACCGACATTATAGCCTATATACTTATCCTTCAGATCCATACCACCACCGCATTTAGGTAGCTCAATCGCTACTGTAAAGGCGTGCGCGTCATCGTCTCCCATGCCCAGAGTCGTATGAGGGTAGTCTAAATGCCAATGTCCCGCTATACCAACCAGCCTCTCATCTGAAGGGAAAATATGAAAACCGGGTAGTGCTAGACTGGCATTCATCGTTACCCACTCACCAAAATGTTTGGATAACTTGCCAGATACTTCTGCGTACAGGTCATTAAATAAGTACAGTAAGATAGGGTTTATCACTCGAACATCGGGATAATACTTGCCTGACCTCCCATCTAGGTAAGAAGCTTTGCCAACCGTGTAAAAAGGGAAGTCTGCACTTCTACTTTCCCAGAGCGTACCTTTATTCTTTAAAGCTTTAAGTCGTTTTGCAATGCCAACCGCATCAATATTTAATGGTATTCTTACCAGCTCCATACTTGTCATGTTCTACCTATTTGGTTTTCTTGACTATTTCTAGATCTAGCCATTTAAGGATTTTGAGGAAAGTCATCATTTTAGGTTCCCCGAAGTTCTCCGCCCATTTATAAGTTGATGTAGGGATTTTAGAAAATCTAGCAGCTTCGTTGATATACCAATGATTCTTTTTTCTCTTGTGTACTAATAAATCCACCATATCCTCAACTGAATTAATCATTTATTCTCCTTGTATGTGTAATTGCTTTGCATATTGCTTTAATTTTTGAGGGTAGTGACACCCGACCCTCACCGGAATAGAATTACACAGCCACCTTGCGTCCAAATGGTAAATATTTGATTTTTACTAACCTTTTTGAATTGAAAAAAACAGCCTCTTTTAAAAATTTGCATGGCATCACAAAGGATACACATTGCTACGGGCAATATTGCCCCCTGCTAAAGTTAAGTTAGGGTTCATCAGCCGCCCATATCCCCATACATTAAGCTGAATCCCCCTATAAAATTACTCGGTAAGTCTTCTGATGTTCAACATAGCTTCTCTTAATCCTGCTAGATAACCCGCGTCATAACCTAATCTATATTTGGAGCATTTCTTTTCGCACTCCTCGTCTTCCTCTTCATCATCTTCAATCAGTACCTCGTTATCGGTAGTAACACACTCTTCATCATCCTTGGAGCGGCTCTTGGTCATATACTCCGCACAGTTTTCCATGAGATACTCTTCACAAACGTCTAGTATAGAGCCTTTCTGGAAGCCAAAACCTAAGAGGGCAGGTTCTATAAGTGAATAAAATACCTCATCTAACAACATCTCATTATCAATGTGTTCCTGCTCAATCCTTACACTGCTACCTTCTGATTCAATGCTAATAATCATTTTGATTCTCCTTTGTGATTATATTTATAAGTTCCAACTTTTGCATGAATTTTACTTTAACAAACTTACACGTTAGTGCAGTTACCCTCCCATTCTGTACACGTTTCCTCGGACTCATAGATTGGACACCACTTAGTGTGGTTGTCGTTCTTATCCCAGTGTCTACAATTTCCACAAGTACCTACGACATGAAGCCTACCAAAATTCTTTGGGGCATCGATTTGAAGTATTCTATCATAATTAGAAATTAGCCACTCTTCGAGTATCATTCTTTCCTCCTAGAATAAGTGCGGACTGTTACTCCAGTCCAAGAACCTCTTACCATAACCGGACTGCTAACATCTGTCAAGTAGCAAACTGGTTGATCAGTAGATTTAGTTTTATATACTACCCAGCCAGTCTTCATAGCAACGGCATTACAGGGTACTTGCGTTGTACTGTAGCTTGCCTGTACACCTGATTTGTAGGTAATAACCATCTGGTTAGGTATCTCATTAACATCCCAACGCACCCCCTGAGACGCAGGAGGTATGAGTAATATAATTGTGATTAATAGCTCATTCATCAACTGGATCAGGTGTTCCTTCACACGTGTAATAGCCTATATGAGCTTCCATGCAATACTCACTAAATTCGCCATGTTTCTTAATATATTTCTTGGCGGCCTTACGTGCGCTATATAAATTAACAAAAGACTCCATCCTGCCATGCCCATCATAAATTGGTCTTTTGGTATAAGATCCAGCCTTTGAAATTAATGGCACATATAGTCCTCTTAGTTTCGGCTCTTCCATGTCTCGAACTCCTTTTCTAAGTCAGGCAGGTTAGCAATCATTTGACGGACATCTCTATCATTACTTGTAAGTGTTGCCTGAGCTTCACCCAATTGGTTAATAAGTAACTTCAATAGTATGTCAAACTTTAATGCTGGAGGCCAATCTTTCACATTGAGCTTGCCTGACTCTAAGATTTTAGTCATTGCAACGTCTCCAGCATCGTGTCTATCTTGTATAATCTCTTTAGCTATAAATGCAAATGTTAAGTCTACTGGCTCTAGTTTCTCTTGCATTAGAACGGCTCCTTTTCTGAGACTTGTTGAGTCTTCTTGTTAAAATCAAGCTCGACAGGTAGGATCATCGGGCCTCCTCTGTTTTTATACATCTTATAAAACGGCCTACCTGCTTTATCTTCAAACAATTTAATAGCAGTATGAGCCTTATGTAAGAGTTGCATCGAGTCCGCAATCTCGCCATCTCTATTAAGCTGCACCAATATCACAGACTTCATACCCAACTTACTGACCGTATCTTTCACACGCTGCAACCATTCACCATACAATCCATAAGTGTTTTTGCCATGATCAGACTCATCTAGTGCTACCTCTCCTATATAGTCAATAAATACCACACGAATCCCATGTTGGCTATGATACTGGTGAATAAGATTGATTGTACTGTTAATAGTTTTCGCTTCACACCCAGTAATGTAAAGTTTGCCCTCTGCAAGGCTCTTTGATACGCCCCTGACTCTCTCGTGTGAATCGTCACTCGTACTTCCTTTCTGTATGTCCTCTAGTGGAACACCAGAGCCACAGGCCAGTAGACGCTCTGTAAGCTCTGATGCTTCCATTTCATAGTTTAGGTAAAGCGTTGGTATGTTCTGCACTATACCTATGTTATACGCCCACTGTAACGCGACAGCGGTTTTTCCAAAACCCGTGGGGCCGCATATGAGGTTAATAAGTTTGAGGCCTTTGACGACATTGTCAAAAACTGGGAGCAGGGTTTTGACTCCATGCACACCGGGGTTTTTTCTCTTGAGGTGGATCTCTTCGCATATCTCACCGACTCCTTCGGGTGAATAAGTATCAGAGCCACTTGAGAAAAATTCACTATTAAGCTTGTCATAGTGATCCTGTAAAATCCCGTTGGCCTGCTCAACCGAATCAAGGTTAGCTGCCAGTTTGTGAAGGGTATCGCCAAACTTATAAACTTCTCTTGCGTAGGCATATTGTTTTACCCTCTGGGCGAAGTGTATAGAAACTCCACCTGTGATTGCGTTATCATAGACCCCCCTAATTGCGGTTTCATCATCAGGCAGGGCATCAACCAGAGTGGACTCGGTGTACTGATCCCCGGTTTCTGCAATCTTGAGTAACTGACTATAGATGCGCCTGCATGGTACGTTATAAAAGTAATCAGGCTTAACAACAGTCGCAATACGATACAGGTAATTTTGATCTGCAACCAGAGCAGATAACAACTGACCCTCTGCCTCACGATCATGCGGTACTCCGTCTAGAGTTTTCATCGGTATTGGTTAGGATCTTCACCCTTAGACTTTTCTAGGACCTGTGACCTATCAAAATGTTTCCTCAAGCTAGCAGGGGAGCGACAGGTAACAGCCCAAAAAGGATCATGTGAGAAGCGCGTAATAGCATCACGTATTTGGTCATCACTACGCTTATCGACTGCCTCCATTAACCTAACATCATTAGCCCAACTTGCTATGTTTGGATCTTTAATGGTAACACTACGTTTAATAGTGGCTAGGATAAACCGTGCGGTCTCCAGATTTTGGCTTGTGTAATGCTTCTGCTGCCTCACTGTCGGGGACGGTTTGGGGTTTGTGGCTCCTTGGTCTTTCATATGGTTTAATATCAATCTCATCCCAGTGTTCAGCATTTCTAGCTGCCGAACTATCTCCTGATTTACATTTTCCATCTTGCATTTCCTCCAATATAACGATTGCTAAAGTAGAATAAATTGCTAAGTCTAAAAAAGAGTCCCTCACACTCTCATTAACCAACTCTCCATTACGCATAAAGTTTTCTATTCGCTCAACCTTATCTTGCATACGAATCACAGTACCCATGATAGGCTCTAGACCTAAACGAGTACAGCCTTTAAGGTTCTTAAGCGGATCTTCTTTGCTTGCGTAGTCAGTGTTCTTCTTGTCGTGCATGGCTTGCATCTCACTCAAGATCTGGTTAAACTTTTCATTCCTCATTATAATCCTCTATTTTAGGTTCAATATATTTTGCGCTATTTTCATCGTCACATATTACTACCTTCTGAAAGCAGTAAAAACATTGCCAGATCCCACTCTTGCGTGTCCTGAGCGGCTCCATCATCTTCTCGCACCAAGCGCATCTAGTCGTTTCAAACTCCATTGCCAATCCTCCATAATCTCTTACTGTAAATAATAAGAATGCCAAGGTCGAGAAGTATAATGCCTTCCTGCCCAGTACGCAACCACCATAATACCCAAACAGCTTGCATTACTAATCCTAAAAACATACCTACACGCAATGTTTCAGGATGAGTAACCATCCAAATACTAATTAGCGTGACACTCGAAAATATAACCTCAGCTACATGGTTTGCCATAAAGTTTCTCTATTGTTTTAATGTTAGCCGTCTGTATGTCATTGAAGCCGTAGATCTTATTGTTAGACGGGTCATAGTCAGAAGTCATACGTAATAGCGTAGGACTAAAGCCAACAAAGAAACCAATTGCTCTCGCTGTTACATACTGTTGTTTATCAGGAACCGCTGAATCTAAGTCCACCCAGCAAGTTCCCTCATCCTTCTCAGCATCAACCCAGTCCACACAAATCATATCTAGCTTGGTCAGGGATTGTAGTTGCTCTTTAATTGCTTTTTTCATCTAACCGTCCACAGTCTGTATTTGTAGGAGTACAATGTTTAAATTCCCATTGGGATTTATCAGGACTTAGCTGTAAATCCATTTTAATGTCAGATATTCCAAGATCATCTAATATAGGGCCTTTCATCAGCGTATAACCCCAATATAATAGCCCCGACATTATTAATATTAAAACCAAGTCAAACAAATCATGTTTCCTCATCATTTAGCCCTCAAGTTCTCTTTATAATAATGGAAGTCAGCAAGCTTAGGATAGTCCGTTGCCTTACCCTTCATCATTGCTGTGTTACAAAGTTGTAGATAATTTTCTATGTCTTTAATCTTGGCCTTAACCACCTTACCGTCTACCCCAATATCGTTCCTGCGGCGAAGGTCGGCAGCATCATTCCATGACTTCTTGAGTCCATCACGCCTGATATTGAGGAGAATTAGTAACTTACGTTGTTCACGCATACTATCCTTCATACGCCTTAATGGAGGATTCATTTCAACCCCGATATATTGCTTTCTTCGCGTGGTGTGAAGGTATTGTTAAACTCTTGCTCTCGCAGATCAGTCTGTTCTGCGCCTGATACGATCCGTTTTAACTGCCCACCTTTTTCAGGGTAGTCGGTATAAATACGACACTCCTGCACACCACCATACATCTCAGTGCTTTGAGATAATTGAAACCTAATACCATTGCTATTGTTATTACCCATTATGTCTTTGCCTATAAGACTTGTTCTGTTTCTACGCATAATATTACTCCTTAGTTTAAATAAAATGCTGGAAGGTATCACCCTGTCCAGCGGCAGGTTATCTACAAGGAGGTAAGCTACGATACCTGTAGCGATTTGTTAGAAGGGAATATCTGCCGTTGTAGCAGTAGCAGGCGCACGATCGACCGCCGGTTTATTCTCAAGGAAGACAGCACGTTTTGCATTGAGGTAAATCTTACTGCGCTTATTGCCTTCTTTATCTTCCCACTTATCTTCTTTGAGTTCACCTTCCACTAAGATCTTATCTCCTGATTTGGTATAAGCTGCAAGACTCTCAGCCTGCTTACCCCATATCTTACCATTAAGAAACAAAACCTCATCTTTGAAGCCATTGATTGCAACTCCAAATTCTGCAACCTTATAATCACCCACATCTTTAATCTCTGCTGCTCTGGTTAATCTTCCTACACCTGTAAAATTCTGAAACATAATGATTCTCCTATGAAGGCAGGTTAGCTGCCATTGCATCCCATTGCTCTGTAGTGATCTGGGTGGGATTATCTACCGGATCACGGTTGACTGCTATCATTAAACCATTGAGTAATGTCAGTCGTTCTTTTCTTGAAAAGTCATCTGCCCCTCCATGCTCTTGCAAACAGTATGTTTTTACTTTATCCATATTGCTAAGCTTTTTATGTTGCTCAGGTTGTATGCCTGACTCCGCATCGTCACCTGTAGATATCTGTAACAGCTTAGCCCACCAATACTTATTGGCTCCTGTAAGAGCTTTGTACAAAGCTTTATCGCCCTTATCTTCACCACAGCCCCACATAGACATCGGATGAGGCCATACCGCTCCAGAAATATGAGCCAAGGTATACTCTACCTTTACAAACACTTTATGGCCTGACTCCCTCATCTCTGTGCAATTTTCAGTCGCTACCAACCCAGCAGCTACAAAGTAAGGTCTAGCTACTGCTAGAATGTCCTGCTCTGAAGCGTAGGTATAATTGGTAGATCCAAACTTTACCTTACCTGTCTTCTGCACATAAGCTATCTGCTGCATTACTGCGTTCAATGCTCCAGCAATCATCTGCTCAGGCGTTACTGCTTTAGGTGGTTCTTCTTCCTTTTTATTAACCATTGTTTTCTCCTTTAATTTTACATAGAAAAGATCTTGATCCTGCTTTTACTGTTGTGTGTTCTTGGATGTAGGCATGACGCTCATCCATCGGAAAGCTGCCAGTATCAAAAATACTATTAGCAACAGCCTCCCAGTCTACTACAGTTTTTTCCTTGCCCTGCTTCCATGTGAATAATGGAGTACCTTCTTTGTCCACAAGATACGCTTTATCTTTCATATACTCTTTAATTTTATACTCCAGCTCGTCTGTAGCTAGCTTATCCGTGGTACATACCTTGGCATCACGCTTCAACTTAGCTAACAACACTGCATCCGCTATGATCGTGTCATCAGCTTCAATAGCCTCATCTTTATAGCCGTAATATGCAGCCAGCATAGGCAGGTCTGCCTGCACATGAGGTGGTGTTTCATCATTATCTAGGTAGGAGAGAAAGTCCCTTAAGTTATCGTATAACTGGGCATGATCTAGAGGAGTAAATTGCAACTCATAAACTTTTAAGTCGCTACCTCCAAAATAAGCTACTACATCCACTTTTTCAACCTCTGTAAGCATTGATTGTCCACACGCTTGGATGTGTACATACGCTGGCACTCCATTTCTCCATGCGTCCTTCATATGAGGGCCAACATTCTTGATTTCAATCAGGCGGGGAGTTCTTGTATTCGTAGTGATGCCATCGCAATGGCAGATTAAACGTGGCTCGTCCTTGTGAACTTGGGTCTGAGGGTATTCGATTCCGCCCCTGTCCGTACTGCGGTTGTACTCGTCAAGAATGAAGGCCTCCATATAGTTTCCAACTCTCATTGCTATTGATTCTGGATCTGGCTGTGTATTGCCTTTCATAGCGTGGTAAAGAGCGGCACGAGTTTTACCTCTGTAGCCGAACCCTACTGCCTGAGCCATACTGCTGGCTCCTATCTTGCCTTTTCTAAACTTAATCTGTTCTGCTGTAATAGTCATAAGCGTTATAACCGGAGTAGTAAGAAAATAAAAAAGGGGCTTGGGAATCCACCACGAAATTCCAAGCCCCTTAGTAAGCTTTAGTAAAAACTAAAACCTTAAAGTTCGTTTGTATCGTGGTGTGAATCTTGAGATGAACACTGTTTCTTTCATCTGCAAAATACTCTACACGAAGTACAAACCTATGTCAACTACCTTTTTATATTTATTTCAACTTTAATCCAAACATTGAAGCTGGCACATTCTGAGGCATACTCTTTCTTAGCGTCATGTCGGGTCGAGCTTTCTTCGTTGGTATTTTCTTGCCATTGACTGGCGTGAGTGCAGTCCCGTAAGCAGGAGCTTGGTAATTAAAGCCTGTCTTGTTGTTGGGCTTGCTTGCTAAAGGAGCCTGAGAATAAGCAATACCTTTGGATCTTGCGTTCGGGTCACCACCGGGAGTGATGAAGCGTCCTGTCTCAGGGTCTTTCCCTTTATTTTTAATAATTTGGTCAATCGCATAATTTTCTGAGCGTATTCTACCTCCGTAGATGGATGGGATATGTGTCATTTGTCCATTGTTGATTTCAGGGTGTTTAACACCAATGCTATATTCAGAAGATGCCCCTCCAAAATTATTAGAATATAGCTTTCGACCCTTACCTACACCGCCTTCATTAGTCACTTCTCCTGTAGGCTTGCCAAGAACTAACTGAGGCTCATCAGTCCCAAAGGCTGGGGCTTGGTAATTAAAGCCTGTCTCGTTATTTGGTTTCTGCGCTATCTGTTTAGGCTGACTCTGTGCTTGTGTCTGTGATTGATTGCCATCAAAAAATCTACGAAATCTGTCGTTATGTTCCTTTGTTTCGGCCCTGCCGCTATTTGCAATTTGAACTCTTGATATTCTATCTAGATCGCCCCCATGCCGTCTGACGTTACCATGCCCATAGTTATAAGAAGCCAATGCTTTATCCACATCACCTCCCCAAGATTTTAACTGCCACTTCAATTCGTTACCCGCAGCAAGTGCGGCTTGATTTAAGTCCCATGGGTTTGCACCATGCTTATTTGACGTTTTTGGCATTAATTGGAAAGCACCCTGCGCTCCTGCTGAAGACCTAGCATTCGTGTCACCGCCAGATTCAGCCATCATCAATGCATACAATATACCTTCTGGTAATCCAAGACCCTCTTCAATATAAGAGAAGTCGTATGAATCTCTACCTGTGGGGGGGTTACTGGGGGCTGGCTGTGGTTGTTGCGGTGATTGCCCAAACAACCCACTCGCTCTCTCACCTATCCAATTGGATGCCCCATCTAACAGGCCTGACATATCCATATCCATTTATTTCCTTTTCTTCTTTTTAGGTGCTTTTTTCTTTAAGGTCATTTCGTGATCTACTTCATCATTAACTTGTTTTACTCTGCCAGCTTGGATTAAGCCTTGAGATAATGCTCTGCCACCTTTAGGGCCTATTGCTTCACCCGCCTTAGCAAATGGAGAGGCTATCTGGCCTGCTAAGAAGTTTGTGCGCCCCATTATGTTAGGACTTTCCAACGCAAATAGCCCAGCCGCTAAACCGGGGCCACCCGCGACCCCGACACCCGCAACTCCCATTGGGCCAATCTTGCCAGCCATTCCACGTGGAGTGACCTTTCGCACAGCTTGCCCTGAAATCTTATCCGCTAATGATTGTGTTGGATCTATTTCTCTTAAGAGTTGGCGTTTATTTCCCATGCTGGTATTAACTTGATTACGCATAGCAGCTTGTAACTTGCGTAACGTGGCATCTAATGATGTGTGCTTATCTGTACCAAAAGCAGCAGCCAACTCACCATCTAAATTCTTAAAGCCTTGCCATTGCGCCATCATGCCGTCATATTTGGAATACACCTCAGCAATTTCACTTCTAACCGCATCAGCCATACCGGTGCGAACCCTATACGCATCTGGCATTGTTTTTTGGTTAACTTGCACCTTATTCAGCTGCTTTTTTAAATAGTCAAACCCAGCAGCATTCTGCATATTAGGGTTAGCCATCACTTCGGATATAATGTCCGCTATCTCACGAATCTTTGCTATTTCTGCGGTGTTTCTTACTGTAGGATGTTGACCAGTAACCTGATCAACTAAGGACTTTTGAAGCTCTTGCATCCTAGTAATAACAGGTTTCCAATTCGTTGGGGGGGCTTCTTTAAGAAGCTTGCTCAATCCTGTCAAATAACGCTCCTTTGCTTTACTAGCCAGCCCTTTAACATTTTTACGTGCCTCACGCACTAAAACATCAGCATCCTCAACATATTTAAAGCCTTGCTTCCATGCCTTACTGTTGCGTAACCCAGCACTAAAAGTTTGTTTCATTACGTCTTGCCCTACACCAGTCAAAGAGCCTTGAATATCGGTAGCTATGTTACCAGCCTTCCTAGCCCCATACCCGATGAACCTACCAGTTTGTCGCATAGGGTCAATGTTACTACCGGCCTTAGAAAGCCAATCACCAGAGTTCTCAAGCCAGTTAGGCTTACTTGGTAAATCAGGAGAAGCCACACCCCCTCTAGAAACTTGGTTCCCCATCTGCCCACGCTTGGCTAATGTTCCCTTATCGTGAACTGGTGTATCGCGTATTCCTTCACGTACCATTTGGGGGAGCTTGCCATAAGTCTGGCCTATCTTACCGCCTATCTCCCCAGCCTTCGAGAGAGCAGGCCCTAGACCACCTGTAAGGAACACAGACAAGTCACTGGCAAACCCAACAGGGTCAGTAGCCATTGTATTCTTAATCTCTTTCCATCCACCATAACGCTTGACCACCATACGCCCTACGGCTCTAGCAGTCTCCTCGTCACCTTGCTCACCGGGAACAGCTAGTTGGATAATGCCCTTGCCTAAATCCAGCATAGAACTGGCAGTATCTATAGGATGCTGAACTACCTGTAACAAATCCTTACCCAGCTTTGCAGCACTCGGCAACAAGTTTTTCCAAGCAGCCTCAGGGACTTCGAGTAAATCTAACTCCCGCTCTCCCTCTTTAGCCTGATTAAACTGCTTATAATTATTCTTAGCAAACGCCCTAATATCTTCATTAGAGGCATTATCTGGGACATCTAAGGTAATCTCCTCACCGTTTGGGCCTTCAACTATTGCTTCTCTCATTGTTTAGGCCTCACATTTTTTATTTTAAATCCAGAACTACCAACTTGTATATTATCCCAATTTGCTTGCCCACCCTTCCAGCCCGTAGGCATTGGGATCTTGCCTGTCTCAGGATCTATCTGGTTGTCTAATGCCCCTGATCGTTTATTCTCAATAATATGGTCACGCAATGCTGTGGACATAGGCGGGATCTTTTGGTGCATGGATGCTTTATCCATCAAATTACCACCCTTATCGAATTCCAACATAGCCTTACCACGTTCATTAAACTGCTCTAAATTCCAACGCTCTTTCATCTCATTAAGCATGAATAACTTTTTCAGAGATTCCTCACTAAACTCACTTGGATCTTGACCAACCATGCCTTGTGCAAATATTCTATCGGCATCTGACAATCCAGTACCAGCACCAAAGTCAGTAATAGTTTCTGCTACACCACTACCCATCCATGAAATAAATGAACGTGTTCTATCTACGTCCGTCTTACCGGGAAAATCCATACCCATTTTAGAGGCCAAGTTACTCAACCAAATTATTGGTTCAACACCACCTCCAGTTAGGATTCCCTTTTCAATCATCAGCCTACCTTGCTCGGTAGTCATTAAGGATTTTTTTGATGATCTTGCTTCTGGAAGATGCTTTTTGTAAAAATCCGCTACTGCCTGTTTATTGGCATGACCAACAGCACTGTCTGTCATATTCAAATTGGTAACAGGTTTACCATACTCTCCAATTTGCTTCCTGTATTCTAAATAAGTACCCGGAAAGCCCTGATCTTTTGCCTTATTATATCCTTCCATAGTAGGAGAAGGCTTGCCACCAGCAGCAGCCAAGCCTGATTTAGCATCAACCAAAGCTCTATCCGACACAGCCTTTCTACGATCCATAACACCCTTCATACCACTCTGTGCCTGACCTAATCCAGCTTGTAACCCCTGAAACACACTCCCAAAGCCCTGTTTATCGTAATAAGAGTTAGGGTTCATCATAGACAAACCACCCTGTAGCATAGCCATACGGTTAGGATCATTAAACAACTTTTCTGCGTAATTCCCCATACCTTGCCCAGCACTCTGTAACCCACTACCTATACGACTAAAGATACCCGGTTGTTCCACTGGTTTTCCTACTGGATTTTGATTTTGGTCATTACCCACAACTCTTCCGTCCGTCAGCCCATCATTGTAGGCAATTTCTTTAGTTCTGGCGAAATAGTCTTCCATTGCGCCCTGATCTGGGGTCATCACCACATCTTGATTAACATTTGGATTGGGTTGATTCATTGCTTGTGACTCTAGGCCGGGTTGGTAAGGCTTCACAAAATTAGCCTCCGGTATTGAACCCTGTGGCGATATAGATGTATCCCCACTCATAATAGGCTTGTCAAACCATTCAGAAAACTGTTTTGTGTTCATTCCACGATGAGGATCAACTGGACCACCACCCATATTGTTAAACATAGCATTTGGGCCTTGCGGAGTGCCACGATTCACAGAGGATTGCTGGCTTGACTGATCTGGAGCTTGGTTTAGATCGTTAAACATATTATTAGGCCCTGCTAAGAGTCCCGGTGGTTGTCCACCACCCTGCTGAGATTGTTGTCTCGCCTGCACCCCTGCTTGTATCATATTCCATTGCTGAGGGTGGTTGTTCTTCATGTATTCTTCTACGACAAAACCCTTCTGCTCCTCTGGAATATCACGGGATTCCCGTATCTCCTTTAACTTCTGCTGTGCTAATTGTGCGTTTTTTCCTTGTTCACGTGGTAGCATATATTTCCTTTAAAATATTTCAAAAACTGAATCTAAGGCAGATGCGCCAAGTAACGCCCATCCTACAGGGTTCCAAGCATTAGACGCTCCCAATGCCACAGCCCCTAGAGCCGCTGATCCAGCCAGTCCTGTTACATTGCCAAATGTGGCTCCGTTGGAAGCAATGTCATAAGCACTTAAGCCTACTCCTAATCCAGCAGCCGCAGCCCCAAAGCCATCAATTCCTTTAGCCGCCGGTGCTGTAGCTTTCAATCCAGTCACCGCTTTAGCTTTTTGCGCCCCAGCAGCAGTAGCCGCAGTACCACCAGCATTAACCGATTGGTTCCCTGCATTAAAAGTTGGCGCACCCTCTATTACTTGCCCCGGAAAACGTGCAGTATTTCCAGCAGCAATATTAGTGGGGTTATACATTGGGCCAACAAAAGACCCAGTACGACCAGCGCCACTTGATAGATTACTTACTTTTTCAGCTATTCGTGTGCTTGCTTGATTTTGTAAATTTTGGAGTCCCTGATTATATGGTAAACCACCCGGCCCTAAATCTTTCACACCGGGATAAGCATTTAAACCAGTTAAGCCCGTAGAATCCACCCCAGCTCCAGATCCAGCACCACCGCCAAAATACCTTTCAGCCGTGCTACCACCAGTAATACTATCCGTAGCCGACTGTGCAGCACCACTTGTTGGAATATAAGAGTCACTAAAGACATTGCGTAAAGCAACAGATGAATCGTTATTATATAATCCCTGTGCTTTCTCAGCTAAGTTCTTAGCACCCGTGAACGCATCTTGAGTAGTATCATAAGCACCTTTAGCTGCCAATATTCCACCTAATGGCCCCTGCTGTTGTTGTTCCGCTTGAGTTGGAAAACCAGTTGTGACGCTACCACTACTACGTGGAGGCCCAGCACCACGCTGGACTTGAGGCTGAACTCCAGCTAATTGGCCTCCGCCACCACGGCTGACTTGTCGGTTAATGCCACCCATCTGTCCGCCTATACCACCTCCACGCAACGTCTGTGGTCTTCCCCTGCGTTTTTGGAGTCTTGGAATTTGCCTAAACATGGCGTAAGGATCGTTTGGATTATACATTATTAACCTCCAAATAGGCCGCCGAGGGCCGCTACAGAACCGCCTAATTGGCCTAAGCTACCAGCCAATCCGAGTCCTCCACGTTCTGCACTACTCGCTGTAGTGCTACCATAATTACCTTGAATAAGGTTAGCATAGTTAGAAAGCTTCTGATCCTGTACATTCTGACCAAACTGGAAGCGGTTGATATCTTCATCAAGATTTTGTTGTCCAAGCTCACGTTGAGTCATACCAACGTCATTAATGTTGCCAGCTAGATCATACGGTGTCTGAGATACAGTTCCGTAAGCTCCTAATGCTTGATTCTGTTGTCCAGCAAACTGTTGTTGTCCGCCTAAACCAAGTCCAAACGCTGTACTACCCTGTTGCAAGGCTTCTCCTGCACGTTGGCCTCTACCCTGCTCTAACAACTGTGCTGCTTGCATCTGCTGTTGCTGTGCGGAATTAAATGCGTTCATGCGGTTGGTATTGGCAAAATCCGTTATGCTTCGCCCTACATTACCCGCTGCAATTCCAGAAGCAATATCACCTCTAGAAGAACCACCCGGCTGGTAAGCAATCTGGCTAGCTCTCAAAGCTGGCATTACCTGCTGCTGAAAATTAGAGACTGCATCGGCAGCCATTGCATTGTTAGCTTGCTCAATAAATGGATTTTGCTGTACCGACCCAGACAGCATCTGTTGCATCAGAGGACTAGCGTTAGACATATCGCCTACCTGAGAGTCAGTCTGATTGCTAGCCGCAACTAAAGATTCTTGTCCATAAGGAGCTAATCCGCTAGTAGCATTAAATATATCGTTGCTACTAAATAAGTTATTAACTGCACCTTCTGCGCCCTGCTGTAGGGCTTGTCCCCTACCACTAGCAAATTGGTCTAAAACATTCTGTTGGTAACCAAGCTCGTTTTGATTGAACTGTTCAATAGTAGATCCGGGAAAGAAGTTGGGATCTCCTGAATTATACCTATCCTGAGCTTCTTGGAATACATCCTTAAGAAAAGGTTGTTGGCCTGCCCACGGATCTGCTTTTTCAACTGTATTAGTGCTTTGCTGACCACCACCTCCGCCACCTTTAAACACTGCATTTTTAAATAATTGATTGGTGAACTCTTGTTCCTCTAACTCCCATATACGTGCTAATTTCATTGTCCTCCTCCTCTATGAAGCCCACCAGCCGTGCCTCCAGTGCCTCCCATACCACCCATGTTTCCTCTATGGGTATAGTTAATTAAGCCGCCCTGTTGTTGCATAGGTTGCTGCTGCTGCATAGGTTGTTGTTGTTGCATAGGCTGTTGCCCCATTAAACCACCACTAAATTGCTGGGGAGCAGGATTAAAGTTAGCTAAGGTTGGTAAGGTTGGTAAGTCTTGTTGTCTCTCTTGCGTTAACGCTTCCTGTTGCAATCTTGCATATTCTGCTTGTAATTGTTGATTCTCTAGTTGCTGGGCTTGCCTACGTGGTTCATTTGATACATACTCTGTATACTGTCTTTGTAGGTCTGGGCTATTATTATATAGACTATTAGGGTCACTACCATAACCTAGAAAACCACCCTCAGAATCACGGTAACCACCATAAGAGGCATAATTTTGAGTATACCTAGGGGCATTATTACCTAATCCCACGTTACTCCCAAATTTAGTGTTAGGATGAGCCTGCTCTATGTATGCAGGATTTCGATTATTTCCATAACCCCCATAAGTGTAAGGCTTTGCAGAGTATTGTGTAAATTGCTCCCCACCTAAACTTTCTAAGTATTGATCAAAATTCATAAGTCTTTCCTTATTAATACGTATCTATTACTGTATCCAATACTTTCCATTTTTTTGGCTAATCCTCTACGACCATAAGCTTCGACCTTAGTACAACCCATCTCCACAGCCCAAGCTTCTATGCCTTGTATATATTTAACCCATTGGTCTAAGCTATCACCACCTAAAATAACTGCTCGGCAAACCTTATATTTAGGATAATTAACAATCTCTGTAACTCCTGCCATAATGACTGTTTCACCACTGTAGTCATACAAGACCCAAAGCTGCATAGACCGGTCAAGTAAGAACGTCAGTATGTCATTAATATCTAACTCGCCATCGCCATGAGAGATACCCTTCTCTAGCATAGGCTTCACCTCATTCCATAACTGCTCTACTGAGCTAGACGGTACGCCCACTAATTGTATGTCTGTTGTCATCATCTTATATTATCCACCAATTAGCACCATCAGAACACAATGTCAGTAAACCATATTGGGTAGCAAGAGATTTTGTGGTAGCTCCGTCAATAGTTTGCGCCCCAGCCCCGTCAATAGTAATGGTTCCAGTTCCAATATTCTTAATTGTTAGCCTTCTACCCGCATTCTGTTTAATGCCCAAATTGTCTACTTTCCCAGTTGCATCATATAAAGTTACGGTAAAAGTGCCGGTGCATAATAAAACGTCATCCAAGACAGTGGCGGCGTAAGTAGCTGAGATTGTAGCAGCACCCTTAGCTGGGTAAAATTCTTGTGCGTGTTGGTCAAGCACATGACTAATTTTGTTAAATTCATCTGCAAGATACTCCCTACGATACTCTGCTGGTGGTTCATATTGGAAATAATTAAGTGTACGATATTTTGTATAATCAACAGCCATTTAATTCCGCCCAGCAGGTTTGAGCTTTAAGTCATAACTAGTTAAACTCCAACTGACATTTGCCTTTGATTCTACCTTAAAAGCCAATAACCGTCCTGAAACACGACAATTAATTTTGTAATCAGTAGTGGAATCAAACGGAAATGGGCCTTCCCAAGTAACAGTATCTTCCGGTGACATTTGCCATCCTACATATATATCCACCGGGGCAGATGTTTGCATCTTCAGATCCACGCTAGAGCAGTACTTAACAACGCTAGAATCACCAAAATCCAGTCCTGTGCGCTCAATCATAGCCGTAAAAGGCTCACCATCAAACATATTAGACGCATCTGCTACCAAAATCTGTTTGTTTTCAGCAGAAGCCATTAGAGGGTAAACACGTGTAGGATCGTACAAATTAGTACTAGCCCAAGATCCAGATTCCTCTGCCCACGTACCTCCACCAGCCCAAGTAGGTGAGCCGCCACCAACCATAATAGTTGGGGCAACTCCCTGATGAATATATGAGACTGCTGGTAGATCTCTAAAGCCAATACCATTAGTACGCCAATTCCATACCATAGCCCTATTAGCCCAAGTTGAACCATCTGCTGGGTAACAAGCCCACATCTCTGAACGGATAAAATTAGGCGTTACGAAACACTTGGAGAAATTACCTCCACCTAATTGGTCGAACACCTCCCTTCTGTTCTTCTGATCCAATACTGAGGTCAAGTTTTGCCCGTCATTAACGTAACAATCATTAACCCCGAAGACAAAATGTCCATTCGAAAATTCAGCCATACAACGTCTATTAATGGCTCCTGTAGTCTCTGAAATCTTATAAAAACGAAATACGAAAGGAGGGCCAATAAACTGCATACCCCAAATAGAATCTTCTTTGTAGATCATAAATGCGTCACGTAACTCGGACCCATCTATAACATCACCCGGCGTATCGGCTAACTCATATTCTCCAGCATCCTGTGTAGCATCGGTTGCATCCCATGTACTGGGAACAGAGTTAAATGAAGATGAATTTGACCACTTGATTAAGCGAGGAAAGTTAGTGCTAGATCCATTAGTATAGTTCATAGCAATCATAAATTGCTTAAATGAACGTAATGACTTACAGGTTGCAGAAGCAGGCCAATTACTGAGATCCGTCATTTTGGTGGATAGGCTAGCTGGGGATACCCATTGCTGAGGCGCATCAACACCGTTGTTAAGGAAAACAACTCCACCCATTACACCACCCGTCCAGCCGTCTAATTCTGCCATAGAATACGTACCGGAGGCTCTTGTTAGCTGATAATGCGTAGTGCCTTCAGTGCCGTATATATGCTTATTGCCAGCATAGACTACAAAGGCCTCATCACCCTGTATAAGCGATGTTAACCAATAAGGAGCCACCTCTACATTAGGAATTGTTACGTCTCCAAATGCGTCCAGCTCCCCACCAAACTTCTCTATTGCATTTTCATAAGGACGTACATTCTGACCTCCAGAAAACGCATTGGGGGGTAAATTATAAGGCAATATGTCCTTAATTATCCCATGTTCGCCTAAATTTGTTATAGCTGGCATTCAGTACCTATTCCTATTGATGGGTTAATGTTATAGTTACTGCACACTCCACTCAATAACATAAGTACCATTGTCAGCCGCAAATGCAATGGCTACAGCCACTTCAAATATTCCTTCAACGTCCATATAGAACCATCCAGTAGCACCTGATAGAGTTGTTAAATCTCCACTTGCACCCAATAAAGGTCTAATAGGGGTAGTAAAGCCACCAGCAGCAGTAGGCCCAGCAATAACACAGTCTGTGCCACCAGCGGTACATCTTGCTGAAATCTCAAACACATCAATCGCCTGAACAGATGCGGTGAATCTAACCATTAATCGCTTGTAATTTTCTGTATGGATGACCTTAATTGTGGTCTTGACCTGATCCACTGTTGCTAAAGTTTCAGAGCCTGATTGAAATGGGGCGGTAAAAGACATACTAATTCTCCTGTTAAATTATTCTACTAATACAATTATTTACATACATTCCCAATTTCAAACTTTACCACCAATTATCATTGCCAGATTTTTTAGTACTTCTTGGTGTGGGCTTGGGGCTGCTCTTCTTTACCGTAACCTTTTTGGCTGGGGCATCCTCACGATCCATCCTTCTCATTTTGTCCTTTGACACATTATTGGCCTGAGCGGCTGCCTGCATACGTACTGGTTGTGTGGAATGGGAAACGAATCTGGCCCGACCTTCGGCTGTTTCCCGCTCTTTTTTATCAGCAGAGTATTTAGAGGCAATCTTTCCATTTTTTTTTCGCAAATTATCTATGATCTTTTCTTCCACTCTATATGCCGCGCTAGTCCCAGATACCAACTCCTTCGTAAATTGATCTAACGTTTTCTCTTTTCTATGTCTTGCTTTTGTAACTACCTTTTTTTTAGTTGCCATGTTACTTACATACCTTTTTAAATATATCGTTATTACGAGCTACTTGAGCTATATCCTTAATGACCTGCTCAGGAGGGTTAATACTCCTCAACCACTCTTTAGTTTCAGCACTAAACTTTATCTCTTCATACCATAAACAATCCTTCGAGTAGTATGAATCAGCATCGTATAAGCCTATACCAAAGTTTGCTACAGGTGCAATCATCTGTGTAAGCGCACTACACCCCATCAAGAACATCAGGCAGCTTAACACGATTCCTAACTTCAGCCTTAGCTTTATCAAGTTCATCTTCTACTTCGCTCAAGGCAGCCATCCCTTTTGGGTGGTTGACGTTATTAAATACATTCCCAGCTAGCCAATTAAAGATAGGCCATAGTTTACCTAAGACAGGAATCTTATTGACAAACCTGTCTGGCATGGCTCCTGTTAGAGCTGTGAACATCAATACAATCTCGCCTGCAATCTGGAACCAGCTCTGACTCATTATCATTTCCATTACTTTATTTCTCCCTATTCTTATTAGCTAATAAATGTTGAAGTATTATATTCACATCAACCCTGATAGGGCTTAATTGATTCTCTAGGTACTGTCTATCTACCTGTTTAGATTCGAGCTTATCGAGACGCTCATGGGCCACATCAATAGATTTAAACATACGTTTACAGATCCATAAGACCAACCCAAGTCCAGCGCCGCTTACAGCTACCACCACCTCGTTAATTTTATCCAATTACTTTCCTTTTTTAGCAGTATTAGAATCCTCCCCACTGACTATACGGATGTCTGTAACCTTATCTTCCTTAGATTTCTCAAGCTCATTTGCCCTTATATGGAGTGCGCCTATGTCTGATTTGTACTCTTGTCGTGGCACTGTAGTATGCTGCAACTCATCTATCCTACGGTCTACTTCATGTATCAATCCTGCATGTCTACCTACAGTAGAGCTATCAGCCTTCTCCTTCTCTAATGCGTCCACCTTAGAGGTTATTCTATTAATAAAGAACCACCCTATGGCTACAAATAAGGCCCATGCACTTTCTAGGATCTTCTCCATTTACTCTGTTACTTCTACCCAGTTAGTTATATCTTCATCCCATGTATACATTTTATCGTCACTAGGATAAGCCACTGGAGATTCCCACTGGCACGTAGATTCTACTAACAGCCAAGATGGATAAGGCTTAGGAGCTATGAAAGCATCCCTGCCTGTGTCATATGTAGACCCTACACCTGCGTAGTTATATCGCAGGGCTACACCAGAATCTTCTACGCCATCTTGATCGTAATGCTTGCCGCCACGGGTGTTATAAGAAGTCTGCACCCAGCTACTAGGGGTTCCCCAGTTGCCAGAATCAACCATCTCTTGCTCGATTACTATTACTCTGGTTACAATGCTATCTTCATTTATTTCTGCAAAATGCGCCATCATTCACCTATTGGAATAAATATTTAATGATTACTACTCCAGACCCACCGGAACCCGCAATACCGGTATCGTTTCTTTCTGCACCACCACCACCGCCTCCCGTATTTGTTGTGCCGCTAGTTGCTCCGCCACGGCTACCAGCCCCGCCTCCGCCATTACCACCAGCACCGGGTGTTCCTGAACTATAGATTGAGCCACCGCCACCACCACCACGATAAATACCGCTACCCGTTATGGAGCTTGACCGCCCTACTCCACCAGCACCACCGACAGAACCAGAAGCCGCCCCCGCAATCCCACCAGCGCCACCACCACCGCCTGACCCGTAAGTGGAAGATAAGGAACCCTGAGAGCCAGCGTAACCCTCAACTGGCGAGAAACCACCTACGTTTCCTGCACCGCCATACGCGCTCCCGTTTGACCCTGATCCACCACCGCCTGATCCTCCAGCCCCTCCGACTGTAAGCCCCGTGCCATTATTGCCTCCTTTGCCACCACCAGAACTTGTAATGCTTGAGAAAGTACTATTAGCACCGTTTGAGCCTGATCCTTGAACACCCGCACCACCCCCACCAACTGTTATCGAGTATGAAGTTTCTCCTATAGACAGTCCGGTAGCCGTTCTATAGCCACCCGCACCACCCCCACCGCCTACATATTGACCACCCCCAGCACCTCCACCAGCAATTACAAGATATTCAGCAATTGCATCATCGCCAAGAGTTGTAACATTAAAAGTTCCTGATGAGGTAAATGTATGAATTTTGTAATTCCCTACAGTAGCTATGCTTCCTCCGGTGGCTACTGTCCAAGCTACATGACCCCAAGTATCACCGTTCTTAGATGTATAAAGATCTGCTGACCCGCCATTGTGATGGCTTATATTGTCTTCTGCTATTCCGTTTATTGTCGCTATAGTTGCCATTATTTACCTTACGCTAGAGTCACATAATCAGATGAAGGAGCAAAAAAGATAATGTCAGCAGTAACTGCATA
>Ga0302135_10000412_pt1 | contig 26071 bp, 29 predicted proteins | sample CBN3_surface_MG_FD_203119 | JGI IMG/M metagenome (GOLD analysis project Ga0302135, IMG submission 203119) | Marine microbial communities from Western Arctic Ocean, Canada - CBN3_32.1 | ecosystem: Environmental > Aquatic > Marine > Oceanic | place: Canada: Western Arctic Ocean | collected...
ATTGCACCTCAGGGTGTTGCCGGAGAAACGGGACCTGCCGCAGTCGCCGTCGTAGCGTCAGGAATGGCTGCGGGTATTGGTTGGATGAGGAGGAAGAAAAGAAAATAATATGCGGTAAATGCAAGGTAACAAATTTCCATATAAGGAGGAGGGTTTGGTACAGTGAGGAGTAATATGAATCTTGTTGTATCTTCGCGCCGGTTTGTTCTCTTAGCACTTATATTCTTGAGTGCGGTTGCCATTGTATCTTCACAGATTAATTCTTCTTCTTTGAGAGGGGCTGCTGGTACAAATCCTTGTGAGATACCACTTCCTCCAGATGGATGCCCAGCTGGCTATGATATATCATCGGTTGGACATTCATGTATCCCCAATGTGCCAATTGCCTGTAATTGTGGTACTGGTTCAGGGTATTGTTCTGCTAGGTCATGCATTTGTGATTTGGAATCTTATTGTGGTGAGATACTTGAAGATGGAGAATGTGACCCTGGAGGCTTTTGTACAGATCTCTTTAATTTCCCGCTTAATGATGGCTCTAAGTGCCTTACCGATAATAATTGTGGTGAATTTGCTCGCTGCAACCTCGCTGGTCGTGATCAAAATTGTTCAAATGATTGTTCGTGTGTCAATAATACAGAGCCAGAAGAAGTAACTGGATTTTGTATACCGATTCCTACATCTTCTGCCAGCATTGCTTCAGTTTCCTCTGTCATATGTGGGGATGGAATTGCAGAGGGACTAGAAGCGTGTGATGACAATGGGGAATCTGCATTCTGTGACGCAGACTGTACCAACGCTGTTTGCGGGGATACCTATACTAATACGACTGCAGGAGAAGAATGTGATGATGGAAATCAAAATGACGATGACTCTTGTGGTAATGATTGTAAGCTTCCTGTCTGTGGTGATGGAGAACTTGAAGGAGGTGAAACATGTGACAATGGGACAGGCTGTTGTGGTCAAAATGATGATCAGTTTTCGACACCTAGTTGTCAGAGTGGTCCTTGCTCTTGTCCAAACAACACTGTGCCGGAGGCAAACCTGACTAATCGTGGATGCACCTGCCCTTCAAATGTGCCTATTATGAAATTTGGACAGGGGCCTCTAGACCGTTCATGCGTTGAATGTCTTTCGGATACAGATTGCCGCGTACCAGGCAGTGATTACTGTGACTTGAGTACGAATACGTGCACTCCTTGCTCCTCTTCACCCACACAAGAGGAATGCTCAGGGGTAGATGCAAATGGCGATTTAATTTGTTGTGCTATTGGTAGATGCACAGAAACAATTGATACCACGTGCGCGAATCAGTGTTATCAAATCTATATAACTGATTATGGTAATTGCACTACTGATGCTTGTGTGTTCAATGTAAATACATTATACCAAAATTGTATTGCTGGCTGTAACCTGAGTAATACTTGGAGCTGTAGCCAATCTAGTAGTGGCGGCGGAGGGGGGTTTGGAGGACCTACTTGTGATAATCTTCCTGGATGTGCTGAGGATCTTTGTAGGGGAAACCTTTTTGGATGTGACGATGGCGATGACTGCACTCAAGACGTGTGTAATTCAGGTACAGGCGCGTGTGACCATAGACCATGGATAGTACCTATTGCTGGATGCAGCCAGGGTAATAACGGTGGAGGTGGTGGATCAGCAGCGGGTTCAGGTGGAGGTAATGGTGGACAGTCTTGTCCTATTTATGTTTGTGGTTCTAGTGGGACATGTACCGCTGTTGGAGTTTCAACTTCTTGCTCTCAAACTCTTGCTCAGTGCAATGCAGCGTGTGGATCGTCTTCTGGAAGTGCTGCTTCGGCATCAAGTGCATCATCAGTGTCTTCAACTTTGTGTGGAAATGGGGAGATTGATGCTGGTGAGCAATGTGAGAAGTTGGTTAATATTTGTCTTGATGGAAATAGTTGCAACGCAGAAACATGTCAGTGCGAGGCCCCAGAAGAAAAATCTGAAGGGTCTGAGGCTTCATCAGATGCCTCTTCTGATACGAGTGCCTCCACTGCTTCAGTTGCCTCTGACGAATCTAGTGTAGCCAGTAGTGATGACTCCTCTGCCCAGTCGAGCACTGCTAACTCTTTAGTGGCATCTTCTTCCCCTGCTTCGAGCGTTCAAGGCTCTGTTGATACTTCAAATCGTTCTAGTGCCCGTTCGTCCGATCGACCAACGTCCTCTGGTTTTTCTTCTACTGTTTCAGAACAGAGTTCTAGTACATCGGAAGTTGCTTTCTCTTTTGGAAGCTCTGTATCTTCTTTCTTTAGTTCGGAAGCACAAAGTTCAGACAGTCTGTCACTGTGTGGAAATGGAATTATAAACCCTGGTGAAGAGTGTGACCGTGGATTTCTGAACGGACCACCCGGTTCTAATGCTGAATGTGCATGCAACCCTAGTATTCCACGTTGCCGTTCTACTATTCCAGGTCTCCAGTGGCAGGGGTGTACATGGCCTGTCTGTGGTGATGGCATTGTGAATAACGATATTTTACTCAACGGACAGTTCGTTAATTTTGATCTGATACATGAAGAGTGTGACGACGGAAACTTCATAAATGCCGACTCATGTAGCAATAGCTGCTCATTGAATATTCCGTTGGGTTCATCTAGTAGCCAGCTCTCTATTATCATAATCACGTCATCCACTGCATCTACTTTTTCTGATGTTTCTACTGCATCCACTGCCTCTGTCTCTTCGAATATATCTACCTTCTCTAATGCTTCCCTCTTTTCAAATAACAGTTCTCAAGGTACCGAGAACGATGACGATGATAATGAGAACTCTGGTGGCGACACAGGAGGTGATGACGACGATGCATGTACTTCAGATGCAGAGTGCACTATTGGTATTTGTATCAATGGAGACTGCACTCCCTGCATTGATAATAGCGAATGTTCATCAAACTCTTGTAACCGCGGTCAATGCCTTCCAGACGAGACACTCGTAGCGGCAGCCTCTATCTGTGGAAACGGTACGCTAGAACAATATGAAGAATGTGACGATAGTAACCGTCGCGACAACGATGGTTGTAGCAGCACGTGCTTACTAGAGATTGGTATCTGTGGTGATGGAGTCATCCAAAGCCTCCTCGGCGAGCAGTGTGAGCAGTCTGTCCATAGTCCAACGCTTCCCTACTCTTGTATCAAATGTCGTTTCCTTTCTACAACCTGTGGAGATGGAAATATCGATGGCGGTGAAGAGTGCGATGATGGAACACAAAACTCTACGTCTCCAGATGCACTTTGCCGTCCAGACTGTTCCCTTAGTCGCTGTGGAGATGGTGTGGTCGACAGTACTGAAATGTGTGATGATGGAAACAGGATCAGTAATGATGGTTGTGACAGATACTGCAGAACTATAGATTCCAACACTCTAATTGCTTCAGATACAACTGTTCAGTTCCCAGGAACGATACTTCCTGCAACAGTTCTGTCTACCTTCCAGCAACAGCAGCAACAATTCCAGTTCCCTCAGTATCCAAACTACCAGCAACTTCCGTACCAATTGCCATTTGCACAGCTTCAACCACTTATTGCACCTCAGGGTGTTGCCGGAGAAACGGGACCTGCCGCAGTCGCCGTCGTAGCGTCAGGAATGGCTGCGGGACTCGGGTGGATGAGAAGAAGAAGAAAATAGAAAATGATATACGGAACCAAAGGTGTACGTCGGGCAATATCAGTTGCTTGCATGTTGGGTGTACGGGTGTACACTCATCGCATGTATGAAAGACAAGCATCAACGGCCCCTCTGTTCACTTCTTCTTCAGTAGTTATCGACTGGAGCAAAAACAAGATGCAGAACAAATACGACTCTGCTTCATTACTACAATGGGTGCAAAGCTTCCCATCACGCGACGACGTGCACATCTATCTTGGTAATGTATCGTTTAATGGCGATAGAATCCTTATGCGTCAGCTTCAGGCAATGGGATGTACTGTGACGTGTCGGCAGTATCAAGCGGCATAGGTTTAGTGTTGTAATTTTTTACAACACTAAACTGTCAATTGATTTATAATTTTCTATAAGTACAATTTATATACAATGCAAAAGAAAGATTCCTCTTCAAAGGCTTCAAAAATGATAAAGAGTTCGTCTTGCAAAGGTGTAAGAGTTGCAACATCTAAACCATATAAATCTACATATTCACCTATGTCACGTGGAGTTAGTAGTACTAAAGCTATTAAGTTGCTTAAAGAGTTTAGTCAGCTGAAATGAAAAGAATAATATTAGATACAAGTGTCTTCATCAAGATGAGACACAAAAAGTGTGCAAGTGTCATAGAAAGTGTTTTAGGTAAGTACACTGACATTGAAGTATATGTATCAGATATGACTTTTTTTGAGTTAATTCGCCAGTGTAATAATATTAACGAGATTCAAAAGACAAGAGAGTTATTAAATCAGTATGGCAGATATTGTGTTGATACTGATATGATTGCTTATGCTACCTATTATATTAATGTTTTATCGAAACATAAAAAATCTGACGGTAAATTTTCAATTCAGTCAAAACAGCTCTCTGATTCGGATGCTATTATAGGAGCTACTGCAATGAGGGACGGTTCGCTTCTTTGTACTACAGATGCTACAGATTTTCCACCTCCATTTTTTTCAGAAGTGAGTTCTGATATATTGTTTGCAGAATCAACTGATAAGATCTTTGTTTTTAAGCCAGATATTGATTTATACGATAGATCACTACGTAAGTTTATAAAGTTATAGTTAGGTGCACAACCATACACCACCACGAAGGTGTACGTCCGACAAGTTACATTAGTTGCAACGAGCGGCTGTTCTACATACAGTGGTGTACAAGTTTACACCTGACTTGTGTTACACCTTTCTCCTCTGCTCTTCTAACCCCATTGGCGGGTAGAACTCGGGAGGCGGCACATAACACAAGTCAGTTCACCTTTTACTCCTCCCCTTCCTCCCCTATTATCATGGCGAAAAGTTCTTCTACCTCCTCAACTATCATGGCCGATCCAAAAGCTGGAACAAACAAGGCAGATATCTCTAAAGCAAAAGACGAAGCGATTGCAGCTGCCCTCTCTCATATTGAAAAAGAATACGGCGTTGGTGCCGTAATGAAAATGGACGAGAATGCCGGACGACACATCCCTAAGTTCTCTTCTGGTTCACTCTCTCTAGACCTCGCCCTTGGTGGTGGTATCCCACAAGGTCGTATTATGGAGATCTACGGACCTGAAAGCTCTGGAAAGACGACTCTGACACTTCACGCAATTGCTGAAGTACAAAAGAATGGCGGTCGGTGTGCATTTATCGACGCAGAGCACGCACTCGATGTTCAATACGCAAAGAAGATTGGTGTCGATATCGACGCACTTCTTGTTTCTCAGCCAGACTGCGGAGAGCAGGCGCTTGAAATCTGCGAGACGCTTGTCCGTAGTGGTGCACTAGACCTTGTTGTTATCGACTCTGTAGCAGCCCTTACTCCTCGATCAGAGATCGAAGGAAACATGGGTGACGCACAGATGGGAATGCAGGCCAGGCTTATGAGCCAGGCGCTTCGAAAGCTGACAGCTATTGTGAATAAGACGCAATGTAGCATCATCTTCATTAACCAGATCCGTATGAAGATTGGTGTGATGTTTGGAAATCCAGAAACAACAGCTGGTGGACAGGCGCTGAAGTTCTATAGCTCTGTCAGGCTTGATATCCGTCGTATTGATAAGATCCTCGAAAAGATACCCGGGCAAGAAGGTAAGAACTCGCAAGAGATCGTCGGGAACCGGACCCGAGTCAAAGTCGTAAAGAACAAAGTAGCCCCTCCATTTAGGCAGGCAGAGTTCGATATCTTGTATGCACAAGGAATCTCTAAAGAAGGTGACATCATAGACCTCGGTGTACAGTACGGAATGCTCGAACGCAGTGGTGCTTACTACAGGCTTGGTGACGATACTATTGGCCAAGGAAAAGAGCAGGCACGAATCTACCTGAAAGAAAACCCGAAGGTTGTTGCAAAGCTTGAAAAGGAAATCCGCGCAGCAGCGGGACTCTAGCCAACCTCACCCCCGGCCCCTCTCCTCTCTGGAGGAGAGGGGAGTTGTTTTGTTTATCAATATTTATGAACACTGAAATTAAAGAATCCCTTTATAAAATGAGTAAAGCTCATTTTACTAAAAAACTAAGAAGAGAGATGACTTCTGAAGAAGTAATACTATGGCAGTTGTTGCGCAATAGATATTCTAGAGGGGTTAAATTTCGTCGCCAGGTAAATATTGGTCCATATATTGTAGATTTTCTCTCAAAAGAACACAGAGTGATTATTGAAGTTGATGGAGGTGTGCATGATACTGAGGATCAAATTAATCATGATATAACTTGTGATGAATATCTAAAGGGGCTTGGTTATTACATATTAAGAATACGAAATGAAGAATTACATACCAATCTAAGTACTACACTCAGAAGCATTCATAATTTTCTACAAACAGTACCCTCTCCTTCGCAAAGGAGAGGGTTAGGGTGAGGTCCGCTAAAGCGTTTTTTTATTTCACAATAAAAGCGATGTAAAGTGCAAGCTTTGCTTGGAAGTGAATATTCTTTACCTGCTCTCTGTTATGGAAAAAAATTTATAATCTAGACCACATTTTAGTGTTAGGTGGTCCAGTATTTATACACAAGTTTTCCACATATAGTAAACACAACATCGCAGCTTTGAACTGCAGTGTGGAAAGTATGCAAGCTGTTCTATAGCGGAATGGAACAGTTTTCTTGTTCTGGAACCCGTTTCCCTATTTAATTGCTCTCCAATGCCTACAAAGTCCACTACACCAATTGTTTCTACGCAACCGCATAGCACGGAGGCTGAACGAACTGTTATTGGTGCATTGCTCCTCGATCCCGAGGCAATTATCAAGGTGTCGGACTTTCTCATTCCGGATGATTTCTACGATCCCATCTATCGTGAGATCTTCTCTGCTATCTTTGCACTATATACCAGTCATGAGGTGGTGGACTTTGTAACGGTATCTTCGAAGCTTGGAGACAATAAAAAGCTTCAAGAAATTGGAGGCTCTGCTTTTTTGGCACAACTCAGTAGTGAGGTGCCAACGTCTTCACATATCTACCAGTATGGTCAGATTGTGAAGTCGAAGGCAGTGCATAGGAAAATTATTAAAGCAGGACAGAAGATCTCTGGCCTAGGAATGGAAGAAAGTAGAGCTGTGCCAGAGCTTTTGGATGAAGTAGAAAAAACAGTATTTGAAATTAGTAATACATTTCTTAAAGACAAGTTCGTACACATCAAAGCGATCCTTGAAGAACGCTACGAACGTTTTGCAGAAATGCATGAGGCAGATGACGACGAGCTTTCAAAGGGTGTACCGAGTGGGTTTGCCGGTCTTGATGCAAAGATCTCTGGTTTCCAACCAAGTGACTTGATTATCTTGGCTGCTAGGCCTTCGATGGGAAAGACTGCACTTGCTCTGAATATTTGCCAAAACGCTGCCATCAAGTCTGGTAAGAGTGTAGGAATATTTAGTCTGGAAATGAGTAAAGAACAACTCGTCGACCGTTTGTTCGCATCGATGCTTGGGGTTGATAGCTGGAAGCTACAAAAAGGAAAGCTCGATGATACAGACTTTCAGAACATGGGTCCGATTATGGATGAATTGAACAACGCAAATATCTTTATCGATGACTCTGTTGGGTCTTCTATTCCAGAGCTTCGTGCAAAAGCACGTCGACTACAGATGGAACACGGCCTCGATATGCTGATGATCGACTATATGCAGTTGATGAGTACAGGAAATGCCAGCTATGCGGGTAACCGTGTGCAGGAAATTTCAGAAATTTCACGAGCGCTAAAGCAGATCGGCCGCGAACTTCACATTCCAATTATTGCTTTGTCACAGCTTTCTCGTGCAGTTGAAAGCCGGCCTGGAAATATCCCGCAGTTGTCCGACCTTCGTGAGTCTGGTTCTATTGAGCAAGATGCAGATATTGTGATGATGATGTACAGAGAAGACTACTATGAAGAGGATTCTGACCGCCCAGGACTTACCGATATCTACATTAGAAAGCATCGAAATGGACCAATTGGGCGCATCGAGCTCATGTTTAAAAAAGACCACTTGCGCTTCTATGACGTCGATAATGCCCATAGTAGCCAAAATCATGGAGAGTAGAGGAAGTGGATTGCTCTTCGTTTAATCGACAAGTACTCTTGTAGCTCATGCAGATCGTCTCTGTTCCTGTTCGGCCGGAAATTCTCCTCAATGAGACCATTCTCTATGGCCTTTTTGCATTCCTCTTAGGTCTCGCATTTACTCCGTGGTTCATCTCTTTCCTTAGGAAAAATAGTACTGGAAAGCAAATCCGCGTAGAGACTGTGGATGGTAAGCAGGCATCTGTATTTCGCCACTATCATAAAGATAAACATGGTACCCCTACCATGGGAGGTATTCTTATATGGAGCTCTATCCTTGTGACAGTGCTCTTCTCTCGTTTGCTTTCATACGTTGGAAAGGTTGACCATTCACTTCTGCAACGAGGGCAGGTGTATCTACCACTATTTATTTTAGTTTCTCTAGGGATTCTTGGAGCGGTCGATGACTACTTAAACATTATTGGATCTGGAAAGAAAAAAGGTCTCGACTGGATTCCAAAGCTTTCATCCCTTCTCCTTATTAGTGGAATTGGTGCACTGTGGTTTTACTTCAAGCTTGATTACAACCAGATCTACATTCCATACCTCGGAGCATTGCACGTAGGAATTTGGTACATCCCACTATTCATGTTTATTATTGTAGGAACCGCGAATGCGGTAAATATTACCGATGGACTAGACGGACTTGCTGGTGGATTACTTGTTATTGCTTTCTCTTCATTTGCAGTACTCGCATACATTCAAGGTTTGTATGTACTAAGCGCTTTCTGCGTAGTCTGCGTCGGAGCGATTGCCGCATTCTTGTGGCACAATGTACCGCCTGCCCTCTTCTTTATGGGTGACACCGGTTCACTTGCCCTCGGAGGAACACTTGGGGTGATAGCGATGATGCTCGATCAAATGCTTGTTCTTACAATGATTGGATTCGTGTTTGTTATCGAAACTCTTTCTGTGATTATCCAGCTTGCAAGTAAGAAGTTCCGCGGTGGAAAGAAGGTCTTTAAGGCAGCTCCTATTCACCATCATTTCGAGGCTTTGGAGTGGGGTGAAAGCAAAGTGACGATGAGAATGTGGATCGTCGGAGCATTTATGGCTTTTGGCGGTGTTGTTATTGGTATATTTGGTTAAATAGGGCACGAAACCAGAAATCTTGAGGTTGCATACGGCCCCGCTTTCCGTATTATATGTGCACTTATGAAACGCATCGCTATCAATGGTTATGGACGAATTGGACGTAATGTCCATCGTCAGCTGTTGGAGCACTATTCGGATTCTGTTGAAGTTGTTGGTATAAATGCTTCATCTACTTCAGAGATGCGCGCGTACTTATTACAGTTCGATTCTTTACATGGAAAGTTTTCAGGAACGGTTGAGGTCAAAGACGACGATACTATTACAGTAAATGGAAAAGATCTTCGAATCGTCAAAGAACGGGACCCAGCTAGCTGTCCTTGGAAGGAGCTTAAAGTAGATATTGTAATAGAATCAACTGGTCACTTTACGACTGCTAAAAAGGCTCAAGGTCATATTGATGCAGGAGCATCAAGAGTAATTGTTACCGCTCCTATGAAAGACGACACGCCAACTTTTGTTCTTGGTGTTAATGATGATGATCTTACAGGTAACATGCACATTGTCAGTAATGCTTCTTGTACTACGAACTGCATTGCTCCGGTGATCAAAGTGATGCACGAGTCATTTGGAGTAGAAAACCTACTCGTGAATAGCGTCCATGCATTTACTGCTTCACAGAATTTGCTTGATAATAAAGGAGAAGGAACAGATCTTCGTAAAGCTCGTGCTGCAACTTTGTCTATCATCCCAACGAGCACTGGTGCTGTTAAGGCTTGTGCAAAGATCTTCCCAGAACTAGAAGGAAAAATAGACGGCATGGCATTTCGTGTCCCAGTCCCTACTGTTAGTTGTGCATACATGGCATTTACGTTGAAGAAAGATGTTACTGCAGAGCAGATCAATGAAGCGCTTGAACACGCAGCAGCAAACGGTATGAAAAATGCATTGTCTGTCTGCCATGATCAGTGTGTTTCTATAGATTTCCAAACAGATCCACATTCTTCCATTGTTGATGAAGGATTTACAAAAGTTATCGATGGAAACATGGTACAGATGCTTAGTTGGTACGATAATGAATGGGGATACGCAATGCGAGTCACAGAACTGCTTCAAAAAGTTATTTCCTTTATGTAATTATGGCGCAAACTTCCCACTGTCCGGTACCAGACCAGCCCTCTCTTAACTGGCACCTGCGCAATAGTACAAAGGCGCCAGATGACCTTCGTCATTTGATCTCTGATGTTGCACGTAGTGCAAAATATATTAGTTACGCTATTCAAACTACAGATACAGGTTTATCTGGTAATACAAACAGCTTTGGGGAAGATCAGCTAAAGCTCGATGAGCTTAGTGATGACGTTATTCGTGAGAATCTTTGTGAGAATGGATCGGTATGTTGTTATATTTCTGAGGAGAAAGACGATGTCATAGAGCTTGATCCAGATGGTAAATTTACTATCGTATTCGACCCACTAGATGGAAGTAGTCTTGTAGATGCAAACTTCAGTATTGGTTCTATCTTTGGAATCTACGAAGGTGGTGACATCATTGGTCGTACTCCGAGGGACCAAGTAGCTGCTCTGTATGTTCTTTATGGACCACGAACACTGCTTGTGTACTCCTGTGGAAATGGCACTGGTGTTCATGAGTTTATATTGAACGATGTTGGAGAGTTCAAATTACTTCGTAGTCATATGGGCGTTGCAGATGAGGCTAAGAACTACAGCCCAGGAAACCTTCGCGCTGTGACGACAAATGCTCAATATGCCGCAGCAGTTGAAGGATGGATGGCGGACGAGAAGACCCTTCGCTACTCAGGATGCATGGTTGCCGATATTCACCATATATTAAGTAAAGGCCAAGGAATATTTTCTAATATTGGTGGAGGCGAGGATAGTAAGTATCCAGATGGAAAGCTTCGTCATGTGTTTGAGTGTGGACCATTTGCTTACCTTGTTGAAGAAGCAGGAGGACTATCTTCTGATGGTGTGCAGAGTATTCTCGATAAGAAGATCACAGATGTGGACCAGCGTACTGCCATTATTATTGGATCAAAAAACGAGGTAGAGAAAACAGTTGGAATTCTTTCTGCTTAGTTCCAGTACGGATTTTCCTGAAGTTTACCAATAGCATCATCAAGAGTGATGTAGTCGTCGGTGTCTTTATCTTTTACTTTACCCTCTAACTTGTAGAGCTTCTTCATTGTAAGGTAGCTTCCCCAAATATAGGTACGCTTCCGTGGTTTGCGATTAGATTTTGGCTTATCTGGATCGACTGGTCGTGGTTCAAAAGGCCAATCTTTTGGCTTCACGTTTCCGTCTTTGTCCCACTCAACAAGTCCGATAGCTACTTTTTTATCGGTATCGACATAGACAAAATCGTCGTCTTTGAAAGGAGAATCACTCATAAATGTATGATAACACCTTTCTGTGACTTTTCAGAGATGAAAAGTAACCAAAAATCTTAGCCGACCTCACCCCTAACCCCTCTCCTCTCTGGAGGAGAGGGGAACTGTTTGTTTGCATGCAAAAATACATCTCCCTTCTCCTTCGCAAAGGAGAAGGGCCGGGGATGAGGTCGGAAAAGTCACAAGAGACGGGTCACCGATATTTCCTGTGATCTTCTGGTTGTCCCTGAGCAGGAGCCTGGGGTGATGCATGTGTTTCTGGCTGATCGTGGTGCAGGAATATGTCTTTCACCTCTGATTTACGGCCATCTTGTATTTTAAGAAAGCTATAGAGGCTACATACAATGCTTCCCATCAGCGTTCCATAGAGTCCCATATGTATCTGCAATCTGGAGAATTCGAACGTAAATTTTGTCAGAACAGACCATATTGCAATAGTGAGTACGGTTGCCAAAATCGATGCAAGCAGACGTGCGTAATCTTTATTTTTCTTCTTTATAAGCGTTGGACCACCAGTAATCGGGATAATAGTAATCAACAATATAAATGTCATGATGAGCAATATTGTGAGACCAATGAATGACGTAAAAAAACCAAGACCGTTAAAGGTTACTGTTTTTCCTCCGAGCCATTCCCCACCTACCCATGGAAGAAATACACTAATGAAAGCAACAAGTGCTGCTCCATTAAGAATTTTTTCTTCAAGTTCTAGTGCCAGAATTCTTCCAACGATATTCCGAGATGGCATGTGGATAGAGTAGCAGAACAAGGCATTTTCTACTAGACTTGGTGCCTATGAAGATTGCTATCGACGCAAGGCAGGCTTATGCGACGCAAAAAGCGGGCAAAGGCCAATGGACGAAAGGTTTTATCGATGAGCTTCTTACCAGAGATATAGGCGTAACTCTTCTAACGACAGATATGTTTCCTGCAGGCATTCGTTGGCATTTTCATGCGGCCGCGTATGTTAAAAATAATTCTTATGACGCGTATATTAGTCCGACAAGCATGATAGTACCTGCAATACTTGCTAGCAGAGTTCCGTGTATTACGATGATTCATGACCTTATTGCTTTTCGTAGTGAGCCACATTCATTAAAGGCAAAAATCATTGAGCGTCTACTCCTTCGTAGTGTTATAAAACATGCTGCAGGCATATGTACAATAAGCGAAGCAACGACAACGGATCTGGTTGCACGTTTTCCAAGTGCAGAGCCTAAGACCACTGCTATATATGCAGGGCCAATGTCTACTTCTCCTCAAAAGAATACTCCTGATGGCACAACAATCTTGTGTGCTGGAACTCTATGCCCACGCAAGAACCAGTTAAGACTCATCCGCGCATTTGCGTCTCTTCCTGAGGAGCTTCGTGCTTCACATCGATTAGTACTTGTGGGAGGACGTGGATGGAATGACCAGGAAATAGTCGATCTCTGTGAAAAAGTAAAAGGGGTTGAGTGGAAAGACTATGTTACTGATGATGAGTATCAAGCGTTATTATCTTCAGCAACTATTCTTGCGCATCCATCGCTTTATGAGGGATTTGGACTACAAGTGCTCGACGCACTCCAAAGAGGGATACCCGTTCTGACGTCTGATAGAGGAAGTCTTTCAGAAGTAGTTGGCGACTCGGCATTACTTGTAGACCCAGAAAGTGATGTTTCTATAGCTCACGGTCTTAGGGAATTGCTTGAAAATGCAGATTTAAGGTCAAATTACGCCCTAAAAGGCCCAATACAGGCACAAAAGTTTTCATGGAAAAGAACAGTTGATCTTTTTCTGGAGTCACTAGAAAAGTCTCTATAATAGATATATGACTCATTACAAACGTGTTGGAATTACGGCAAAATCTGACTTGGACGACAAGTGTGAAACAGTGGATGCTATTATTCGTATGATTCAAGGCACTGGTGCAGAAGTTCTTATGGATTCTAAAAGAAAAGGAGCGCTTGAATGTGCTTCTGACCTTCAGCAGTTTACGAATGAATCTGAAATAGATCTTCTGATAGTTATCGGAGGAGACGGAACTATCTTGCGTTCTGTCCGTGAGCTTTCAGACTGCACGACTCCAATTTTAAGTGTAAATAAAGGACGAGTTGGATTCTTGGCAGAGGTAGAATTTGCCGAAGCAGAAACTCTTCTTCCAATACTTTTAAAAGGCGGAGGTGTTATAGATGAACGAAAGCTGTTACATGTTGTTGCCAAACGCGATGAAGAAATTATTCTCGAAGGCTTTGCTCTTAATGAAGCAGTTATTGCGCAGGGAACTATTGCACGACTGGTTGATCTAAAAACGTCGGTTAACGGAGAGTCACTGACAACATTTCATGCTGATGGGTTAATCCTTTCTACTCCGACGGGTTCTACTGCGTACTCACTTTCTTCTGGTGGCCCAATAGTGCATCCAACACTTGATGCGATGATCCTTACGCCTATTAACCCTCATAGCTTCTCCCAGAAACCAGTTGTTCTTCGTAGCGATGCTCTTGTGGAAGTAGAAGTGCAAACAAAAAATAACAAGTATAAAAATACTGGTGTTATTTTGACTCTTGATGGACAGGTGTATAAAGAAGTTCAGCGCGGCGATATTATTTCTGTTACCCAAGACACTCGTACGGTTAAATTCTTACGTCGAAAACAAGATATGTTCTTTGGAACGCTCCGTCAGAAACTAAAGTGGGGCGAAAGAGTAGATTAGTTCATTAGTTGAGCTAAGCTTCTTTTCAAAGCGCTTTCTATGGCATCTTCGTCTAACTGAGGGACAAGGTGTATTTTTCGCCGTGCATTATGTGTAAGGAACTGTGATTCTTCATCGACAGACTCATGTGTCAGACCAAGATCTTCCAGATAGTCATCTATTCTATTTCTATCGGAAAATAGGATAATTAAGCGCTGACAAATGGCATACCTCATAAAATTTCTAAAGTATCGTACCTTACCAAGATTAGTATCTTGCACAGTAATAATGTTTGCTGCCATTGCACCATTTCTTTCTGCTGCTTCGAGGTCATGTGTGTAACAATCTCTGTTCTCTCTGTATCGTAATTGATACGCTGTAACACTAATTTCTGGGGAAATGCGTTCTGCTGTGTCTGCAATCAATTCATGAATTCTATCCGTAAGACCTACTTCTCGTCTTGCCTCCCAGATATCTCTTGTTGAGGTAATAGTTAAGTTGTTTACCTCCGTACCAAGGTTGTTAGCTGCCAATTCATCAATGTTTAACTGCTGCCTATTTGCAAAATGCGGCCTTAAAACAGCCACACTTGGAATGAGTGGTTTGAACTCTTCTGCTTCTGGTTTGATTATTTCCATACTCCATTATGCACAGACTGAAGCCGAAAAATCAAGTTCTGATGATCATTTCCTCTCTTCCTTGCCCTGTTCCAATCATTGCGCAAGGTACAGAAGTCTCTGTTTCAATTAGTTCTATGTATTTCTTTGCATTTTCTGGAAGTTCTTCCCATTTTGTAAATCCTGCAGTTGAACTCTTCCATCCTGGCATTTCGATCATTTTTCTTCCTGTCATCACCGGAATAACAATTTCCTCATCGAGGACGTCTAATTTTGTAATGTTCCAATGCGTGTGACCATTTAGTGCTGCTCCAAATTTTAAATCGTCGATGTTGAGCCAACCAGTTCTACGAGGTCTTCCAGTTGTTGAACCATATTCCCCTCCTCTGTCGCGCAATCTATCTGCTACCTCACCTTCTGCCTCTGTTGCAAAGTCTCCAGAACCGACACGCGTACAGTATGCTTTTGCAATCCCAATGCATGACGTCACACTATTTGGAGGAAGTCCTAGTCCTTGCAGCGCTCCTGCGAGTGTTGTCGATGAACTTGTCACAAATGGATATGAGCCATGGTCAATGTCTAGCAGTGTTGCCTGTGCACCTTCTACTAATATTGATTTTCCTGTCTCACGGTAATGATGAAGCAAGCGAACAGTATCTGTAACACGGTCACCGAGAAGTTTCTTTGCGGTTTCTAACTGTGCGATTTCTTTTGCAGCGTTTATATCAACGTCAAAAGTTTTTTTGATGCACGGAACTCTTTCTTTAATAGTTTCAGATAAGTCGTCGTTTAGGTGTTCCATTCGAATACCAGTACGTGCTGCTTTGTCTATGTATGCAGGGCCTATTCCTCTTTTCGTCGTTCCAATCCCCTGTCCTTTCTTTGCGGCGCGCTCTTCCTCTAGCTTTGCGTCGATGTCTTTATGGTAGTCAAACAAGATGTGCGCTTCAGATGAGATATGCAAACGACCTACGACGTCTATGCCATGTTCTTCGAGCGTTGCGATTTCTTCAAGCAATGTTGGCAAATGAATAACAAGACCAGAACCAAGAATTATCTGCTTACCGTCATGCAAACACCCAGAAGGCATAAGATGAAAGACATGCTTTTTGCCGTCTACAACAATAGTGTGCCCAGCATTTGCCCCTCCGCATGCACGAGCAATAACGTCGTATTCCTCTGCGAGGATATCGACCATCTTTCCTTTTCCTTCGTCTCCCCACTGAGCACCGATCACAGATGATACAGGGCCAAGAGTCGGGAGAAATTTCTGCACGGGTCTATGTTACGTGGAACGGCTAATATTTTCAAAGAGCTTCTGGTGTTCTTTTTTACATTCGACAATTATCCCCCTGCACATAGGATGCGCGGTCGCTTGAATTATGAGTTCACGGATAAGGTCTCCACCATCTTCTCCGCTAAAGAGTGCAATGCTTGGTTCGTAGTCTGCAACGTCTTTCATGAGTACTTCTTTCTCTGGGATATACGGTGGGTTTGAGACTACTATAAATGGAACATCTATGTTCTTGGCTGCACCTAGCAGATAACCTTCACTGTTGTAAATTTTTACAACAGACTTTTCTGCATTTAACGTAGCTACAGCTAGCGCTTCTTTTGATATATCAGTCGCGTAGACTTCTAGGTCTGGTCTTTGGGTTTTAATGGTTATTGCAATGCAACCACTTCCTGTTCCGACATCTACTACAGTTGTGACGTCTTTCATGTCACCAAGAGCCACTGCTATTGCTATGACATCTGTATCGATGTCTCGTATTTCATCTTTTCCCGTGTGAATAAAGTCTAATGCAAGATCGACAAGACCTTCTGTTGCAGGACGAGGAATAAGAACATGCTCATTGACCAGAAACTCTTTACCGTAGAATTCTTTTGTTCCCGTGATGTATGCAACTGGCATTTTGTCTATTCTTCTTTGCACGACCTCTTTCCATGTACTGAGTTCTGGTTCTGAAAGCTCTTCGGTGTCATGGGTAATCAAGTATTCACGTTTGCATTCTAGAATATTACTTAGGAGTATTTCTGCATCGAGTACGTCAATTTCTGCCGATTCCAGTGCCTCTTTGATAGTCATGCAGGTATCATAGAGAAGTTATGGCTCTTATCGGAATAGATTGTCGGTTTGCTTCAAAGGATGTTGGCCTTGGTACATATACTCGCGAGCTCGTGCTTCAGTTGGTACATTCGAGTACTGATGATTTTGTGCTGTTCGTACGAAGTACTTCAGAGTCTTGGTTAGATGATATCCCAAGCCACGTTGCCATCTTAACTGCGGATTTCGACCACTATTCTTTAAAAGAGCAGATCGCATTTCCTCGTCTCATCCGCCACTTACACTTAGACCTTCTCTTCTCACCGCATTTTAATGTACCACTACTGTGTCCGGTTCCGTTTGTCGTGACTATTCATGACCTCATCTTGCACAGGTATCCGAATAAGACATCTAGGCTTAAGCAAATTGCCTATAGGATTCTTATGAGAAGAGCAGTTGCAAAGGCACAAAAAATAATTGCGGTCAGTGCATACACACAGTCCGAGCTACTCTCTGTCTACGGAAATAGTATTGCCTCTAAAATATCGACCGTCACAGAAGGTGTTAGTCCCCTCTTCTCATTGTCAGATGTAGTGAACGTTCAGAAGAAATACACTATCCCCTCTGACTATATTTTGTATGTTGGTAATGCAAAAGAGCATAAGAATGTACAAATGCTAATAGATGCTCATTCAAACGAATCAAATGCACCAGATCTTGTATTAATCTCTGGCGGTAGTGAGGCTAGAAAGTTGAAGATGAATACTAGAGTTCACCTGCTTCAAGATATTCCCTATGCAGACCTCCCCTCTTTCTATAAACATGCCGCATGTTTTGTAACTCCTTCTCTTTACGAAGGTTTTTGTCTTCCTATCCTCGAAGCCAGAGCGTCTGGATGTCCGGTGATTGCTATGAACGTTACGGCCATTCCAGAGGTTGCTGGGCCGCATACAGTACTCGTAGAACCGACATTTGAGGCACTGACTCGCGCTTTACACAGTCTTCCCATTAAGACGTCAGGGCCTGAAGAAGAATATAGTTGGGAATATGCTGCCACGACGACAAGTGCTATACTGACATCTGCTTTGAATAATGGACAAAATTAGTGCACTCATTCCAAAGGTTCTCTCTAGAAGAGGTCTCAAAGACCAGGCTGGAGCTTCGTATGCTGTGTATTTGGCTATCGATTGGCTTCATAATGTCTCTGTTGGCCTTGCCGAGTACTGCATTGTGACTACATTGAAGGATGGAATTTTAACGATTGAATGTCTAAATTCTGTCGCTATGCAGGAATTAAACCAAAAAACTGAAGAGTTAAAGGCTCATTTAAATGCTATTGATGGGATCAATGTCAGGGATATCACGATTACTCGTTCCAGAAATAGCTAATTTCTACAGATTTGCCTTGCATGAGGACCAAGGCTTACCTACACTTTGTCGGAAATTATGCTTAGAATTCGACTCCAAAGAACCGGTAACAGAAACAACCCTACATACCGTATTGTAGTGGCTGATAAGCGAAACGCTGCTAAGGGAAAGTTCAATGAAATCATTGGACACTACCTTCCTACACGTGAACCAACAGTATTTGAGTGCGATACAGAGCGTGCAGCACACTGGATGGCTCTTGGAGCGGTTCCAACTGATACAATGGCTCGCTTATTGTCTAAAAGTGGTGTTAAGGGTCTTGAAAAGTATATTGAAAAGTACGCTAAGAAGAAAAAAAAGAATCCTTCAGAGGAAGAGATCGCAGCAGCATCTCCTGCTCCAGAACCAGCACCAGAACCAGCACCAGAAGCACCAGCCGAGGCTCCTGCAAAGGAGGAAAAGCCAGCTGAAGAGGCTCCTGCAGAGGAGAAAAAAGAAGAGCCTGCCTCCGTTGAGGCTACGGCAGATAAAGATGACAAGTAATAAAAATACATCTACACTGTCGCTACTTTATGTCAGATACTAACCCATCAACGGATTTACCTGGGTACTCGTTTTTAGAGTATGTCCTTGAAGCCCTTGTCGATGATAAGGACCAGTTAAAGATAGACCAAACAGAAGATGACCTTGGTGTTCTTCTGACTGTTTCAGTTTCAGAAACTGATATGGGTAAGCTTATTGGTAAGGGTGGGCAGACCATTAAAGCTCTCCGTACGCTACTGCGTATTATTGGTGGTAATGCCAATAAACGTGTTAACCTAAAAGTAATAGAGCCCAATTCTTAATTCCCCAACTCCTTATGCTTCGAGAACTACTCGAAAATGCTAGCGTCCTAGAGATTGTTGCAACATTTGTTGCTCTTGCTCTTATTGCTGCATCTATTCTCTGTCTTGTCTATATTATTATTGGAGGTATCACCTTCATCCTTTCAGCTGGAAATGAAGAAAAGATTAAAAAGGCTGTTCACACCATCCGTTTTGCAATTATTGGATTGTTTGTATCTTTCCTTGCATTCTTTATTGTTGCATTCCTTGCAAAGCTTCTCGATATTCCTTTCGATCTTGATTTCTCATTGATCGTCGATCTGATGTCAGAGATACTAAACTCGTTGAGCTAAGCAAAAAGAGTACAACGATGACAACGATTACGAGGAGTACAAGGGAAATATGTTTTCCTTGTACTCTTTAGTACTCTCTTTATTAGAGTTTCAATAGCTTTCGTCTCTGTGCAAGTGTCTGACCTGCTCCAAGGAGTCCTGTAAGACCTAGAAAGAGAGCGTCGAATGCTGCTCCTGTTGGTGGCAAGTTAGAGATCACTCCAATCTCTGAAGTGTAGATACGCTCTGTAAGAGAGATTGTTTCCATTCCGTCTCCGCTTACGGTTACAACGTTTGGTACTGTTACTCCGTGTGGAGCACGGTAGTCAATCTGAGCATCGTATGTCATAGACCAGTCCTGACCAGGAGCAAGTGAATCGATCATCCATGAAACGTTTGTTCCATCAGATAGACCAGAGTTAGCATTGGTAATACGTACATGTGGTGAGTCCATCTTGTCTTCGACAAGAATGTTGTGGAGTGTCTTATCAGTCGTATTTTTAAGGGATACTGTGTATGACACAGTGTCTCCTGGTTGTACTTCGCTTCTGTCTGCACGCTTTGTGATAAGCACGTTTCCTGGCTGAGTAAGCCCAGCGCCTGCAATAGTGTCTCCTACGTGAGTGTAGTCGACAGCTTCGAAGTCGTTAACAGATACTGTGTTTCGAAGACGCTCACCAAGTGGTGCATCACTTCGGACACGTCCAGTTACTCTGAGCATTCTGTTTCCGTTAGGGGCAACTGTGAGACCTTCCCATCGTACGTTCTTACCTGTCCAGTATCCTCCTTCAGAAGCGTCTACGAACTCTAGGTGGTTAGGCAATGCATTATTTACGTCTACTTCTGTAGCGAGCTGGTTTGATACGTTATCAACTGCGATGTTGTATGTAACGAGTGTACCTGGGATGATCTCATCAAGACCATCAGTAGTTGATACAAGAATAGATGTAGGAAGTATTCCAGTATGAACAGATGTCGTATCTGTTGCCTTTGCAGCTCCTACTGATGCGTGTGTACGGATCATGTAGAACTCTTCTGCGTCATGGTCGATTCGGACTGTAACCTTGTACTCACGTGAACCAAGTGGTCCAATCTTCTGGTTGCTCCAAGTGATCGCTTGACGGTTACTTGTGTGCTCTCCAGAAACGTACTCAACATCTGTGTCTGTAGGAATCTGCAGTCGCAAGTCTACTGTTCGTTCCTCGTTTGTAGGGTTTCTTACTGCAACAACGTAGTTTAGTACTTCACCTGGTTGTGCGTACTTTAGTCCGTCTGTCACAGATACTTTCATTTGTGGTAGCTCGTGTACTCTATCTGACTCGCTTAGCTCGACACGTGTCGTGTCTGTAGACTTTTCTCCTTCAGAAGCAGCTTCAGCTACAAGAAGAAGATTCTCTTTAGCGTGTGGTGTTACATTTACATTTACATAAAGAGGACGAAGTCTTCCTGGATAAACAGATACGTTTCTCCATACAATAAGTTCTTCGTTCTTGTCTCCACCATCTGATGCATTCAGGAAGTTTGTCTGGTGTGGCATTTGGAAGAAGACATCTACAACCATTGGCTCTTCACGTTCTGTACGAAGAGAAACGGTGTATGTCATGTGTCCATTAGGAGCTACTGTTGTTAGTCCATCGCTTACAGAAACGAATAGCCCACGACCTGTTGGACCTTCATTATTATCGTGAAGGGAAAGACACTGTGGGTCTTGTGGGTAATCTGTAAGACCATCATGGTCATTATCGATACCATCTGCGCATTCAGTGAATACAGCAGATACAGACTCCGTTGGGAGTTCTGCCACTATACTATGAAGCATAGTTACGATGAGAGCGCTTAGGCTCAGGAGTCCAAGCATTCGTGTTCTAGACGTGCAACAAGCAATACTCATATTCATAGTGGGTAACAAAAAGGAGATGACTATAATGATTATATGAATATATGTCAAGTATATCAAACACTCCAAATCCGCCTATTTAGTGGAAATTGTTGAATTTTGGCTAGATATTAGTATTATATGTCCACTTCGGGCGCATAGCTCAGTTGGTCTAGAGCATCTCGTTTACACCGAGAGGGTCGGGGGTTCGACTCCCTCTGCGCCCACCACACTTCGCTCTCTATTGAGAGCTACGCGTGGCACGCCACACTTCGCTTAGCGAAGTGTGCCCCGCGAAGCCTTGGCGTAGTGGGGCTATAACACACTTGCTTGCTAAGCTACGCGTGGCAAGCCATCTAATACCAATGTACACAACCACTATTATGCTAGAAATCCTACACTCCATCATCGCTATCCTCCTGATCATTACTATCGTAATGCAGTCACGAGCATCTGGTCTTTCAGCTACATTCGGTGGATCTGGAACAACAAACGTTGTCCAAAGACGCGGTGCTGAAAAGCTAATCTACAAAGCATCCATCTACTTGAGCGTTGCATTTTTTGCACTCTCAATTATTCGTTGGTACGTGTATTAGTGGTATACTGTGGCCGTGAATATGAAACTAAAACGCATAGGGCATAGAAAATTGCTCGCTTTGTCTGCCTTTGTTTTTCTGATTACCCTTCTTATTCTTACGCGTAAGTTTCATATTGCAAATACTGTCGTTGTCCCATCTGAAGGTGGTACATATATAGAAGGCTCTGTTGGAAGTATGCAGCCTCTTGTCCCGTGGTTCACGGTTACCAATGACGTGAACAGAGACATCGTGTCTTTAGTATTCTCAGGACTTTTAAAGTACGACCCTGTTGCAAAGAAGATTAAAGAGGACCTTGCGACACTTCGGGTCAGTAACGAGGGTCAGACATATACTGTAAAGCTGAAAGAAGGACTTGTATGGCATGACCATACCGTTGAAAATCCTCATCCAGTTACATCAGATGATATTTTGTTTACGTATGAATCTATTCAAGACATCGAGTTTCCAAACCAAATCCTTAGGCAGAACTTCCTAGGAGTAACACTAGATAAGATTGACGATCGAACAGTGCAGTTCCGACTAGAAGAGCCATATAGCTTTTTTGCGAGCAATTTAACACTTGGACTTATGCCTGCTCGTCCATTTGAAGGAGTGCCGGTTTCAAAGTTCGACCAAGTACTAGACTTTGCCTTTCATCCTATAGGTGCTGGCCCATATGCATTTAAGAGCTTGGTACAGACAGAACTCTCAACAGAGATCACTCTTGAAAGATTCGAACGACAAATGTCACCAGACCATAGGCTTAACCAGGTTATTTTTCGTATATTCCCAGATTATTCCACTCTTCTTTCAGATATTCGGAACCTCGATGCAGTTCGAAATGTTCCTCAGGACGAAGCTGGCGATAACCTTATTCCTCGTCGGTTTAAAGCAGAACAATACGCATTGCCACAGTACGTCGCATTGTTCTTTAACCTTGATAAGACAATTCTCCAGGATAAAAACCTTCGTATAGGCCTTCAGAAGGCAACAGACAAGCAACGCATTGTTGATACTATTAATGAAATCTTGGTTGTTGATACTCCCCTTCTAGAGCTCGATCTTACAGACTGGCGTTATCAGTACGACCCAGAAGCTGCACAAGGTGCATTCTTCGAGTCGGATTGGAACCTTCCCGAGAAAGTTCGCCTGCAAAGACTTCTTGAAAAGCATGAGGCAAATACTTTCGGAGCACTCCAAATATCTCCGATAGTACTACTTGATACAGGGGCAATTCTTGCAGTAACAGGATCTATTGTTGATGCTCCTATAGGGTCTACATTGAATGGATTGCCTATTTCTGAGCACCCAGAGAATCCAGAACACTGGATTGCAGCTCTTCCGACACATGGAGGAACAGGAGCATTGGTCATTGGTGACAACCTTGTGAGGCTTCAGGAGGAGGATGGAACCCCTATCGACTCTTTCTATGTCTGGCGAACTGCAGATGACAGGGCATACAAACGTGCATCTATAGAACAGGACTTTCTTGAGATGTTTATACAGACTCGAAAGGGAGAAACAGAACCTGAAAAAAGCATTACTGTTGCAGACTTATACATGGAGAAAGGAAACTTGCGTCGTCGTTTAACCACAGACCCATTTGATATTCGTATCAATTCTCATAATGACAAACTCTCACTGACACTACTGACAAGTCCTAGTCCTCCCCAGTATGAGACGGTTGCCAACCTCATTGCAGAAGAATGGGGGAAGCTCGGAGTGCATGTGAGTGTCGTGATCCCAAAGAACAGACAGGAGTTCGAAGACAAGCTCGTGTCTCGTGAATACGATATGTTGCTCTTTGGTCAGTCCCTTCTCGACAACTTGGATAGCTATCCGTACTGGCACAGTGCCGGGATTCAGAAGTTAACTGATAGTAAGTTCGATTTACGTATCGATGCATACAATCTTAGCCAGTATTCTTCTATTGCTGCTGATGGTCTTTTAGAAGTCATTCGTAAAACAGGAGACGACAAAGAACGCCTGGATGCCCTCAGTGAACTTCAAGATGTGCTGAAAGAAGATGTTCCCGCCATCTTCCTCTATAGTCCGCAATACGCATTTGCCTATCATGAGGAGGTAAAAGGAATAGAGATCGAGTCACTCTCGCTTCACTCGGATCGCTTTACGACTATTCATAATTGGTATTTGAAAGAAGAGAAGATATTTAAGCCCGGAAAGAGCTGGTGGTCATTTATCCCGTGGATATTCACTTCTTTGTAGTCAAATCGCCAATCTGAGTCGAATATCTTGCATTTTGTACTTTTTTGTGGTGTGAAGCGTACTTTACCCTTGACGGCAGCGCTTCAGTTGCCTAAAATCTCTCGGCTTTTAAGTTTACTATTTCAAAGTTTATCACTATGGAAGTTCTACTACTACAAGACATCCCAGGTATCGGTAAAAAAGACGATCTTCTCCTCGTTGGAGACGGTTATGCCCTTAATTGCCTATTGCCACGCCGCCAAGCAATGATCGCTACTCCTACAGTACGACGTCGCTACGCGGAGATTATCCGTAAGCGTGCTGTCGAAAGACAGACAGAGCTAGACTCTAAGGCAGCTGCAGCATCTGCAGTTTCTGGTAAGAGCATTACCCTTGCAAAGAAAGCTACAAAGACTGGAAAGCTGTACGCAGCTATTACAGAACAGCTTATTGCAGACACTCTAAGAGATCAGCACTCAATCGAGATCGATGAGGCTTCTATCTCTATTCCAGAGCAGATTAAGGCTATTGGAGAGTTCACAGCAAACGTTGAGGTTGGAGGCCTTAAGGAAGACCTTACAGTTGTTATTAGCGAAGAGAAGTAATCACCTACATAAGATTATATAAAGACGGTCCTCGGATCGTCTTTTTTTGTATGTCTATACGCGCATCACTGATATACAATCACTTTGATTGCGCCAGTATCCGCCCAGGCGGATGGTTAGAGACTCGGACTTATAAATCCGCCTCGGCGGATCGATGGTTCAAATATAAAATTTCACCCGAAAATGTTTTACGCTTACGTTCTCCAAAATACAAAAGGTATTCTATACAAGGGATATACTATAGATCTACAGAAGCGTATTTCTCAACATAATACTAATGACGGATTTCCTTCGTATACTGGCAAAAGAGGGCCGTGGAAGTTGGTCTACAGTGAAGAATGCATAACTAGTGCTAAGGCAAAGCAGAGGGAAAAGTTCTTTAAATCTGGAAAAGGAAGAGACTTCCTGAAAGAACAATTGAGTTAGTGACTATACCGCTCTATCATTTGAATATATGCGCCAGTAGCTCAGCTGGTTAGAGCCCCGGACTTATAAACCGGAGGTCGATGGTTCAAGTCCATCCTGGCGCACCAAAACTGTTTGATGGCTTTTGGAAGCCATTAATATGGAGCTTGCTTCCAATCAGTAGTAATGTTGTCCTAAATAAACTATCAAGCGTTAGCTATTTTGATGTAATATTAAGTAAGTACTCATACTTTTTCTATGACCAAAAAGCATATCAATGAATACGAAGATATTACGCAACATGAAATCCATGCCTTGCGTATGGATAAAAACTTAGCAGATGCACATACGCACCAATCTCAATCAAATACCCAGCAATCAGATATCATAGACAAATTGCCCCAATTGTGGAAGGAGTCTGAAGATGCAACACAGTCAGAAATGGAAGAGCTGTTTCTCACGAACTTTTTTAGGGTGGCAAAGCAAGAAGATATACTTAATGATCCAAAACCCCTACTGGTATATGCATCGTCTATCGCTATGGTTATGGTCGCGAACTATTTAATGAAAGAAAAGATGTCGGTCTCGCTTATAGAGCCTTGCTTCGATAACCTCCACGACATCCTACAGCACATGAACATACCCATGTCTCCTCTCAAAGAAGAATGGTTATGGGAACCCGATACTCTATACGACAATTTGAAAGAAAATATTACCACTGATGCTATTTTCCTTGTAGATCCAAACAATCCAACTGGTTTTACTTTGCTGAAAAACGGAGATAAGGCATACAAGGAACTTGTACGTTACGCAGTAGACCACAATAAGTTACTTATAGTCGATTACTGCTTCGCGCCCTTTGCAGATCACGCAAGCGATGAACCAGTTCCTTCTGTGTACAAAATATTCGATGAATC
>Ga0302135_10000413_pt1 | contig 26010 bp, 28 predicted proteins | sample CBN3_surface_MG_FD_203119 | JGI IMG/M metagenome (GOLD analysis project Ga0302135, IMG submission 203119) | Marine microbial communities from Western Arctic Ocean, Canada - CBN3_32.1 | ecosystem: Environmental > Aquatic > Marine > Oceanic | place: Canada: Western Arctic Ocean | collected...
GCGCCGAAGTAGCGAAAATCGGCATGTTCAAATTCCAGTGATACGGAACGACCGGGCTGCGCTTCCTCTACATAAGGTCCGTCCGTCACCTGTGGCTCCTCGGCGTGGACGGCGTAAATACGTCGCGCCGAGCCAAGTGTATCGGCAAGCTGACGTCCGACATTGGCAATTTCCGAGACCGGTAGAAACGCCGACATCGCCAGCAAGGTCAGGAGCGGCAACATGCCACTTTCAAGCGCACCGGTGGATACCAGCAAGGCACCTGACATGACGATTGCGAGCCCGCCTAGCCCTGTTGCAACTTCCAACAGCGAAGTCTGGATCGTGAGGTCACTGAAAAACGGCAGGCGTAACCGATGATGCCTGCGAACGCGCTCAACGAACTCTTCTCCACGCCGCTCGGTTTGCTGAAAAGCGACGATCTCGTTTAGTCCCTGCACTGTGTCCACAGCATGGGCATTGAGTTCACCCAACGCTTCGCGCGCTCGGGAACCCAGGGTGTCCACGCGATGGCGCATGAGAAACGGACTCAATCCCACAAGCAACAGAAAGGGCGCCAGAGCGGCGGCCATCTGCCAGCCAAAAACGACCAGTGCAAACATGACAATTGCAGGCACGAGGATAGCGACAAAGGCCGGCGCGACAGTATGAGCAAAGAAAAATTCGACGGTTTCCACATCCTGCGTTGCCATCGCAACGAGGTCGCCTGTACGCCGACGCACCAGATACGCGGGCGCCAGCTCATCGAGTTTGCGGAACAATGCAATACGCATGACCGCCAACAGGCGATACGCCATATCGTGGGCAAGCCAGGACTCGAACCAGTGCAAGAGGCCAGCGAGCGGTGCCGTAATCGCCAGGGCGATAACAAAACCCGTGTAGGGCTCACCCTCCTTAATCGCGGCGACAATGAGTGCGCTCAAAACACCAACGCCAATCAACGAGCAGACGCGAGAAACGCCGAAAAGAAATGTCATAACGAGCCGGAGCTTCTCAGATTTTACCAACCGCATAAGTTCTATCGTCGCCCGTATCCAGCCCATACCTTCGGCACGTAGGATCGCATCGGTTGGCTCCGACTGAACGGCATCGGTATATGCCAGCGCGTCAATTTCCCCCGCCAGATCGCGGTCGTCGGGTTGGCTAAGTCCGAGGAGTTCATGTTCGGTGTCGGCGTCCTGTGCCTGCATAGCCATCAACGCGTAATAGGCGCCGCGTGCTGCCATGAGTTCGCTATGAGTGCCGCTTTCAACGACCGCTCCTTGATGGAGAGCGAGTATGCGGTCAGCACCGATAATGCTCGAAAGGCGATGCGCGAAGACAAGGGTCGTCCGACCCTGTATGAGCCGGTCCAGTGCCTCCTGGATAACCGACTCGCTCTCGGAGTCGACCGCGGATAGAGCCTCATCGAGAACGAGGATTGGCGCATCGCGCAGGAGCGCGCGGGCAATCGCGATCCTCTGGCGCTGACCACCGGAAAGTCGAATACCGCGTTCGCCGACAACTGTCTGATATCCGTGTTGCAAGCAGCTGATAAATTCATGGGCGTTGGCCGTCCGCGCGGCCGTCTCGAGTTCCTCCACCGTGGCTTCCGGTTTTCCAAGCCGCAAATTATCTTCCACCGTTCCGTGGAAAAGATAAGTGTCCTGATTGACGACCGCCAATTTGGAACGCAGATCATCGAGCGAGAGATCGCGAATATCCTGACCACCAATCAAGACCGCGCCCTCGTTGGGGTCGTACAGTCGCAGTAACAAACGCACGATAGTTGACTTGCCAGCACCACTGTGGCCAACGATGCCAACGCGCTCGCCAGTGGCAACCGTAAAACTGAGATCTTGGTTAGCCGCCTGCTCGGTTTTTGGGTAAGCAAACGTCACGTGCCTAAATTCGACACTCGGCATTAAACCCGTAACCGGCACGGATGTTTCATCTGCGTCACGAATTGGTGGCTCTGCCTCGAGCAACGCCAACACGCCTTCTGCTGCAGCCTGTCCCGTCATTCCCTGATGCAGAATCATGCGAAGATCGCGCAACGGCCGAAAGACCTCGACACCCATCATCAGGATGACCAACAACGCCTCTAGACTCATCGCGCCTGACGACACGCGGAAGGCACCAAGTGTCAGCGTCCCGGCAGCCGCAACGGCGATTCCCGTATCAGTAATGCCACGAGACAGCGTGTTTGTCGCGAGAACCCACATGGTGCTGTCAAACAAAGCTTTAGCCTTTCGGGTCAGTAATTCTGCGCGCGCACGCGCTTGGCCAAATGCTTTCAATGTCGCGAGACCCTGAACAGAATCTAAAAATTCTGCGCTAAAATCGCCATAAGCAACGTTGCGGGAGCGACTGTGTTTTGTATTCCAGCGATGAAAGGCCGATGGCGCAATAAACGTCAGTAGCGCGAAACCAAGCAAAACACTCGCTGCCGGGAGATCCAAAAATGCAACAAAGGCGAAAATACCAAACGGCATCAAAATCGCGACGACGATCTGCGGAATATACTGACCAAAATAGGTCTCGAGCTGCTCGACGCTGTCGATCATCGTCAAGGTCACGCCGCCAGTGCGCTCATGGCCGAAATACGCCGGCCCTAAGGCAGTCACTTTGTCATAGAGAAGTTTGCGGACATGGAGTTGGACATGGGTTGCAGTACGATGGGCAATCATCGTGCGCCAATATTCCAACCAGCCGCGCAACAGCATGACGCCAGCGACAGCCGTAAACGGTACAATCAACGCTTCGAGAGTGTCCCCGCGAAAGACTTTCGCCAACAGCCAGCCCAGCAATGCAAGGCGGGCAATCCCAACGGTTGCTGCGACCAAGCCGACCAATATGGCGAAGAGAATTCGTTCTCTGACGCCCACGGTAAACGCCCATAACCGACGGTCAAAGTACAATTCGATACTCCAAATCGTACAAAATCATTTAAATTTCCGGTAGCCCATGTTCTTGCGCCTGTGCTCGAAACCGGCTTCATTTCTCAAAATCAGGGACATCCAATACTTGCCAGTTGTTAGCGAGCTGAATAGGTGCGCCTGTCATGTTCTGAACGTCGTCGAGTTCTAACCCCTTCAGCTTTTCGCGGACAACCAGTCCCTGCTCCGTCACATCGATGACGGCAATATTCGAGTAAATCGTCGATACAACGCCAACACCAGTCAGGGGGTAGCTGCAACGCTTGACGATTTTGGGTTCTCCGGTGCGGGTCGTGTGCTCGGTCATGACAAACACGCGCTTGGCGCCCATAGCCAAATCCATGGCACCGCCGACGCCGGGGATCGCATTTGATTCGCCAGTTGACCAGTTGGCCAGGTCGCCCGACTCGCTCACTTGAAAGGCTCCCAAGACACAAATATCGATATGGCCGCCGCGGATTATGGCAAAGGAATCGGCCTGATGTACGAATGACCCACCATCAAGAATTGTCACCGGGCCCTTCGACGCGTTGATGAGTTCGAAGTCTTCTTCTCCTAGTGCCGGTGCTGGCCCCATCCCCAATATTCCATTTTCGCTATGCAAGATGATCTCGCGGTCGGGGGGAAGGTAGTTGCCCACTTGCACAGGCATGCCAATGCCCAGATTCACTAATGCGCCTTCGGGAATGTCCTGAGCAACACGCCAGGCAATCTGTTGACGACTTAGTCGATCGTTTATCAGTGTCGCGCTCATGCCATTTTCTTTTGTCGTTCTATCTCGACACGTTCATCAATTGGTTCCGTAATTTCGACGACGCGATCGACGAAAATTCCGGACGTCACCACGTGTTCCGGATCGATCGACCCTAGATCGACGAATTTGTGAACCTGAACGATAGTCGTGCGCGCAGCCATACACATCAACGGCCCAAAATTACGCGCAGCCTTATAATATGTCAGGTTACCCCACCGATCCCCTACCTCTGCCTTTACGAGCGCAACATCTGCAGACAACGGGAATTCGAGGACATAGTCCTTACCGTCGATCGTCTTCACTTCCTTGCCGTCGGCCATGGGCGTGCCAATTGTTGTCCGTGTATAGAACCCGCCAATTCCAGCACCGGCCGAACGTAGGCGCTCCGACAGAGTTCCCTGCGGCACGATTTCCAGTTCGATTTTTCCGTCTCGATAAAGGTTGGTAATAACTTCGGAATCTGTTGATCGCGGATAGGTACAGATCATCTTGCGCACTCGGCCAGTTTCAAGCAACGCCGCTAAGCCAATGTGGGCATTGCCAGCGTTGTTATTGACGACCGTGAGGTCCTTGGCGCCTTGATCGATCAGAGCGTGGATCAGATCGGTCGGACTACCAACCTGACCAAAGCCGCCGATCAGAACCACCGCCCCATCGTCGATTCCAGCGACGGCTTCCTCCAGTGATTTAACTCGCTTGTCGATCATTGACGTCGCTCACGAATTGAATGAACACTCCAAGTGCACTATCGCTAGTGTAGCCACACTGTGTTGGCAAGCACCATAAGAACACTGCCGCATCAGGCAATCCACCTCAACCCGGATCAATGCCAATGAGTGCTTAACATGACGAGCGACCGCAAAGCTGCGCCGCTGACTGAAGGTACGATTGCCCCTCATGTCCTCTGGCTCGCTTTCCCAATGCTTTGGGGGTTACTCGCAGTTTCCGTCAATATTCTCGCCGACACATACTTTGTCGCGCAGCTTGGCACCTCAGCACTCGCCGCGCTCAGTTTCATCTTCCCAGTCATGATGGTTGTGCAAAGCATTGCTGTCGGTATGGGCGTCGGCGCAGCATCGGTTATAGCGCGCGCCATTGGTGAAGGGGATCGGCAAAAAGTAACCCGGTTGACGACCGATAGTCTGATCTTGTCGCCCCTATTTGTCGGCGCAGTCATCGTTCTCGGCCTAACAACAATCGATCCACTGTTCAAAGCCCTCGGTGCTGAGGCTGACGTCCTTGAGGAAATTCGTGGCTATATGCACATCTGGTATTTCGGCATGGTCTTCGTTGTCGTGCCAATCGTCGGCTCAAGTGCAATCAGGGCGACCGGCGATACACGGACTCCAAGCTTGATTATGAGCGGGGGATCGGCAGTCAATGTCATTCTCGATCCGATCCTTATTTTCGGACTTTTCGGCTTCCCACAATTGAGGTTGGAAGGCGCTGCCCTTGCATCGGTCACCTCGCGCGCAACAACGTTCACAGAGGAGGGGAGTAGAGGATTAACCAATACGTTTTCAGGTATTGATCCAGCTCACATCCGCGCGTGGCAGAATTGAGATAATGGAGTTAGACTTGGACTGGAGATCGGATCAACAATGAGAATTAGTTACAATGCTGCCCAGTGAACGATTTGACTACACCGCGGCTATCGACCGGCCCAAGCTCAAGTTGCCCGGCGATGCACGCATCGTCGTTTGGACCATTGTTAACGTCGAGGAATGGGATATTGCAAATGCCATCCCGCGTGGTGTACTGCCGGCGCCGGCAGGTGTAAACGTCCTCCCCGACGTTGCCAATTGGTCATGGCACGAATACGGAATGAGAGTCGGCTTCTGGCGCATTAAGGCAGCACTCGACCGCGCAGGCATCAAAGCCACCACTGCCATTAATGGGTCAGTATGCAAATCCTATCCCCGCATCGCGACGGCTATGAAAGACGCGGACTGGGAATTCATGGGGCATGGCTTTAAACAACAAGCGATGCATCTAGCGACCGACCAAGCGGCCGTTGTCCAACAAACTGTCGAAGCAATCCGTGAATTTACCAATGCGCCACCGCGAGGCTGGCTTGGCCCTGGCCTTACGGAAACTGAAGACACGCCAGAGATTTTGGCTGATGCCGGTATCGAGTATGTTTGCGATTGGGTGATCGACGACCAGCCGTGTGTCATCAAAACACGATCAAAGCCGCTGGTGATGATTCCATACAGCTTGGAAATCAATGACATCCCGATGATGGTGGTCCAGCATCACGAGTCTCGCGTGCTCTATGAGCGCACGATCGACCAATTCGAACGCCTCTATGAAGAAGGCAAGGACGGCGCGCGCGTAATGGCAATTTGCGTCCACCCTTATATTAGTGGTGTCCCTCATCGGATTAAATATTTCGAGCGAATTTATGAAGATTTAGTAAACCGGCCCGGAGTTTTATTTTGGACTGGTGAGCAAATTCTCGATTGGTATCGTGAGGCTGCACCACAGACCTAACGCGAGATAAATACAAGAAAGACTACGATCCTGTGGTATCGGCTACAGGACCCGCATGTGAGCAACGAATAAACAGGCAGAAGGGAGAATAATTTAGAAGAAGACGTATATAAAGCTCGCCACGATGCATACCCCGTTCAGCCATTATTCTCACGCCGTTGCGGTCGATGGTGCACAACGCATCATATTTTGTGCAGGCCAGGCAGCAGGTGACGCAGAAGGCAATATCTTGGGACCAGGTGATTTCGACCTACAGGGCGAGCTTGTGATTGCAAATATAAAGAAGGTCCTGACGGAAGCCGGAGCAACGTTTAGCGATGTCGTAAAACTCGTGAGTTATGTATGTTCACCGCACGACGTTCAGAATTTGAGAACTTTGGTGCGGAGGCATTTTTCTGAAAACCCACCGGCCAACACAATTTGCGTCCTCCGTGGATTGGCCCATCCCGATTACCTGTTGGAGATTGATGCAACCGCAGTGGTGCAAACGCTCTCTTACGCGCGTGAGCGCATCTTAGATATTTGACGTTCGACTGACTGCTGCCTCGCCGTCTCCGCCTATTCCTTCTCCACGTCACCGACAGCACAATAGCGACTATCATAAAAAATTAGTGGCTGACCGTCGGAGAACTGAAAGCGCTCAACCGCGCCGACAAAAATGTGGTGATCCCCACCATCGTAACAGGTCGTGTTACGGCATTCGAAGTTAGCGAGGCAAGACGCTATCAAAGGCATACCGTACCCCCCTTCCCACCAATCGACACCGGCAAATCGATCACCAGCGGGTTTGGAAAATTGATCCGAAAGATTCTGCTGATTTACTGCCAATATATTTACGGCAAAGTTTTTACATTCCAGAAAATCCTTCGCGTATGGCGTGTCTTTTGACAAGCTCCAAAGGATCATCGCCGGGTCGAGTGACAACGAGCTGAATGAGTTTGCCGTCAGCCCTAAAGGCTGACCGCTACTGGTCAGAGTAGTGATCACCGTGACGCCCGTCGCGAAGCGACCCAGCGCATCACGGAATTTGCGCTGATCGATGGTTTGTTTCGCCATCTATCCTTTGTCCCCATACTCGCTCACGACTGCCAAGCTATCACGGTGACAGCGCCGACCGAAAGGCAACGTCGCACTATGATTTTGCCGCACGGACGGCAATGTAGACCGCACTGACAAAAATCATGGCTCCTCCGATCCACGTATAGATGTCCGGGATTTCGGAAAAAAGTACATAGCCAAGCAGTGCGGCCCAAATCAATTTGAAAAACTCAAGCGGCATCACAACATGTGTCTCTGCCAACCTGAGGCTTTGAGTATCCATAAAACCGGCTGCGGAACTGACTACCCCAAGAATGACGAGCCACACTAATTGCGGCCATTCTGGCCATTGCCAAAAATACAGCGCCGCAACGAACGACATAGGCAGCATCAGAATATTGGAATAGCTGATGATAGTGATGCTCGAATCGGTACGGCTTAGGACTTTTACAAGTATCAGAACGAAGGCGAGAAAAACGGTCGAGAGCAACATGACAAGCGCACCGATGCTTAAGGGACCGGCCCCCAACTGAAGTGTGACGAGAGTACCGGCAAAGCCGAAGAGAATCGCTGCCCACCGCCGAAATCCGACCGTTTCCTTAAGGAAAATTATTGCAAGAATTGTTGTGAAAATTGGTGTCGCAAATCCAAGTGCCGCAATTTGCGCCAACGGCGTGATACTGAGCGCATAAAAAAAGCTCAGCATCCCCAAAAGTTCGAGGGTCGCACGCAACACATGAAGCCAGATGAACTTGGTTCTAAGCGGCTCAAATCCGTTACGGAGGAACCATGGGAGAATGAACAGAAGACCGAACAAGTTCCGAAAGAACGCAATTTCAAAGGGATGCAGCCCAAACGAAACGTGACGAACGATGGCCTGTTGAATTGAGAAGTTGAAGGTGCCGGCAGTTTTCCACAGCATGCCGCGTAAGTTGTCCGACAACCCGGTCGAAACAGATGTCGCATGCGGCATCAAATTCCGCCCTGCTCCGCCTTTGCCGTCGGAAAGACGAATAGGGAAGCCTGCGTCGCTATTTTACATCCTCGGTTGCCGGAAAATTGAATTCAAGCCGAACGCCGTCTGGATCATCAAGGAAGAGTTGGCGAAGACCTTGTCCTGGTACGGTTTTCTCGTCGAATGATACCTGCATATCCGTCAGTCGCTGCCGCATTGCCGACAATCCAGACGCACGAAATGCGACATGATCCACCGCACCCATTCCATACTCCAACCCACTATTACCCTTTGCCAGACCCAGCGCCTGACGAGAACTTTCATCGATCAGGTGAACCAGCGGATGATCTCCGGAATAGAGCCAGGCACCTCCAAATGCGAAAACGGGCCGAGCGCCATTTCTAAGCCCAACAACATCGGTATAGAAGCGCGTCGACGCATCGAGATCGCTTACTTTGATCGTGAAGTGGTCCAGCTGTTCAATTTCCATGGCTGGCATCTCCTACTATTGCTTTATCAAACATATAGCCTGCAGGTGAAACCCGTCAAAGCTAGGCGTCAACGCGCAAACAATTAATGTTCAAACATCCAATTTGAGCAATTCTTTGATCGTCCCGTTGAGAATCGATTCGATGTCGGCTTCACTGAGTCCCGGTACGCTCAGAAGATGAGCAATCGGATTCTGATTCATCATGCCAAATGGATGATCCGTCCCCAAAACAATTTGTGAAACTCCGCATGTCTCTATCAGGTGCGCGAGATTCTCAGTGCTGTAAACCAAGGTGTCAAAATACAAACGACCAAGGTAATCACTTGGTTTCTTTGCCTCTGCCCCGCGACCGCCATGATCATTGCTGCTATGCCCGTGGTCAAAACGACCGATGTAGGATGGCAGGTAGCCGCCGCCATGCGCCGCGACAATTTTTAAGCCTGGGAATCGGTCCAGTGTCCCCTCATAGATTAAATGTGACAAAGCAACAGCGGTTTCCAAAGGATTGCCAATAACATTTCGCAAATACCCCCTGCCCTCAAGACGTGATCCCGATTGGACAAATCCTTTTGGGTGAATGAAAACGATAACGTTCAAGTCTTCAGCTTTCGCCCAAAATGGGTGAAACCGCGGGTCCGAAAGCTCGTGCCCATCGATACTGCAGGTAATCATGCAGCCGCGATGTCCCAAATTTTTAACCGCATGCTCAAGCTGTTCCGCAGCAAGATCCGGGTACTGCAGCGCAACCGCGCCAAGCGGAACGAAACGATCCGGGTAGGCAGCGGTAACTTCCGTCAACTTCTCGTTTTGTATACGAACAATCTCGGCAGCCAGATCCCGTTCAGCCCAATAAAAATATTGTTCGACCGAGATACTCAATACCTCCATATCGATGCCCATCCGATCCATTTCAGCAAGGCGTGTTGGCAGGTGCTCAACCGGTTTTAGCGGTCCCTGGGCAAAAAAATTCTCGCCGTGCAATTCGGGCCGGCCGTCGATCAGCGGCCAGACATCGGGCACTTGCGAATGGGCATGCATATCGATAACCAGCATCTGTTTGCCATTGATCGTCACTGGCCGATGCGTATGGCTCTTGGTTGTCGTCGGGTCCTTTGCAAATGCAGGCTCGTCGGGATGATAGGTCAGATCACAGCCGACAAACTCAATGCCGTCTTCCGGATTGTCAGCCATTGCTCTCCCTTCCTCTTACGCGACCAATGTCGTCGCTTCGGCGAGGCTATCAAGTCATTGTTAACTTAGCTATCCACCAGGACGGAATGACTTAATTCCCATACCCTGATCTAAGTCGAGGCATTATCGTAGGGGACAAAATACAAATTTTGGACGGATGACTGAAGATGGCTAAACCAACCGAGTTCGTTTCGAATATCTTGCGGGTGCTGGTACCTTTGGGCGAGGTGAACGTCAAACGGATGTTTGGAGGCTATGGCGTTTTTTTGGACGGTTCCATGTTCGCGCTGATATCTCGTAATGACGAGCTGTTTCTCAAGACAGACGACGTAAACAGAACGGCTTTCGAAAACCGCGGGTCAAAGACTCATGGGAAAATGCCTTACTATTCTGCACCGCCAGAGGCGCTCGAAAGCTGGCAGGGGATGGAACCATGGGCGAGAGGTGCCGTTGACGCATCACGCCGTGCCAAGAACAAGAAGTAAGCTGCAACACAGGCATACCTATCTGTGGCATGCATATCTGGTTTCCTCAAATGGACCATGCTATTGAATTAATGTCGTCCGCCAAATCAGTTTTCAGACGAAATAATGGATGCAACACACAATGTTGAAGCCACAACAGATCGCCTTCTATCGGCAATACGGATTTGTCGTCGTCGAGAATGTGCTTTCGCCTGCCGTAATCGCGGCCTTGCTTGCAGAGACCGAGTCGATCACGGAAAAGGCCCGCAACGTCACTAAAAACGACGCGGTCTACGATCTGGAGGATTCTCATTCACCAGAATATCCGAGGGTGCGTCGCATCAAAAGGCCGGATCGGTTGGCGCCAATTTTCTGGGAAACAGTGTGCCATCCGAAAATAGTCGCGATTGTCGAGAGCTTGATTGGTTCCGATATTCAACTCAAGTCATGCAAGATCAATAACAAATACGCTGGCTTCGGCGCCGCGGTTGAATGGCACCAGGACTGGGCATTTTCGCCAAGCACGAACGACGATCATTTGACCGTCGGCATCATGCTGGACGATATGACCGACGAAAATGGTCCGCTGATGGTTCTGCCGCAAAGCCACCGCGGACCAGTTCACGATCATCATCGGGATGGACACTTTTGCGCTGCGATTGACGCAGTGACAAGTGGAATCGATTTTTCGCGCGCGACCAGGCTAACTGGGCCTGCTGGATCGATCACTCTTCACCATGTGCGTACTGTGCATGGCTCCGACCTCAACCGGTCGAATAAAGACCGACGGCTGCTGCTCTATGATCTTGCTGCTGCCGACTCTTGGCCTTTGGTCGGTGGATACGCAGCGTTCAAATCACTTGAAGACCTCGAAGAGCGGATGGTCGCCGGAAAATCGACGATCGAGCCGCGGTTGGTCAATGTACCGGTTCGAATGCCTCTTCCGGACCCCGTTGATCCAGATTCGATTTACACTGCCCAGAGTAACGTTGGTCACCGCTATTTCAGCGTCTACGATAATGAAAAAGACCTAGTACCGTGACGGCCATCTGAATCGTACCGTTTGTGCGGATTAGGCTCCAAACACCATTAACGCAAATGCGTAAACAAGAGCGACCTCCTCTAGCCTATCAAATCGGCCCGAGGCACCCGCATGTCCAGCGTCCATGTTGGTACGGAGGAGTAAAACGTTTTTGTCTGTCTTGAGCGCGCGCAACTTCGCGACCCATTTTGCCGGCTCCCAATATGTCACCCGTGGGTCAGTCAGGCCTGCCGTCACAAGAATATGGGGATAGGCCTGACTACTGACATTGGAATAGGGGCAATAGGAGCGGATCGTTTCGCAAGCCTCTTTGTCGAGGATGGGGTTGCCCCATTCTGTCCACTCCGGCGGCGTCAACGGTAATTCCGCATCGCACATTGTGTTTAGCACGTCGACGAACGGTACTTCGGCAAGAATAGCTTTAAAGAGGTCGGGTCGCATATTAGCCACCGCGCCTACCAACATCCCGCCAGCACTGCCCCCATGGGCGACGATTTGCCCGCCCCTCGTGTAGTCGGCGTCAACCAAATGCTCTGCTGCGGCGATAAAGTCGTGGAATGTGTTAGGCTTTTTGCCAAGCTTGCCATCGAAGTACCATTGGTAACCGTTGTCAGTGCCGCCGCGAATATGCGCAATCGCATAGACGAATCCTCGATCAATAAGGCTTAATCGATTGGCGACAAAACTGGCCGGAACCGAGTGTCCATAGGATCCATAGCCATACAGTAAAAGTGGTGCTGTTCCATCGATCGGCGTGGACTTGGCATGAAATAACGAGATTGGCACCTGCACACCATCGTGGCTTGTCGCGTATAGACGACGGCTCACATACATCGATGCATTGTGACCACTCGGTATCTCCTGCTCCTTCCTCAAAGCGCGAGTGCGCTGATCCATGTCGTAGTCAAAAATCTGCTGTGGCGTGGTCAACGAACTATAGGCAAACCGTAGATTAGTCGTGTCGTACTCAAAGCCCGGGATGAGTCCAAGGTCGTATACTTCCTCGTCAAATGCGACTTCGTGCCGCTCTCCATTTGACATTTGCGTCACGACGAGACGCGGCATCCCCTCCGATCGTTCCAGCCAAATCAGGTATTTGTCCGTAACGTCCATAGTTCGAATCAGACGTCCCGGCACGTGTTCTACGAGGTCGCGCCAGTGCGTGCGTTCGCGGCCTGCAAGCCGCGTTTCCATGATTTTATAATCAAGCGCGTCGTCGGCGTTCGTCAGGATAAGAAAACGATCGGCGTGATCACTGACGTCGTAGTCGACGCCAGCTTCACGGGCAGCAAACAATTCTGGTGCTGAATTCGGTTGATTGGCATCAATCGTCCGGATTTCCGCGGTCAGTCCATGGTCGCTCGACTTGATCACAACAAAGCGCCGGCTTTCTGTCTTGCCAATCGAGACGAAGAAACTGGGGTCGGTCTCCTCGTAAAGTAGTTCGTCATTTTTGACATCATCCCCAAGCAGGTGTCGAAAAACACGCGAGGGCCTGTGATTGTTGTCGAGCCTTGCGTAATACAGGGTCTTGCCGTCATTGCCCCAAACTGCACCGCCCTGCGTATCCGGTATCCGGTCGTTAAGGATCGCTCCTGTTTCGAGATCTTTAACGCTTACGTCATAGTATTCGGAGCCCTTTAGATCGACGGCATAGGCGAGATAATGGTGATCCGGGCTATGGGCGCATCCGGCAATTCGGAAAAAGGACTGTCCCTCCGCCATACTTTCAGCATTGAGCAACAGTTCCTCCTGCGCGTCACTCGACTCAGGCCGACGACAAAAAATCGGATGCTGCCCGCCGGTCTCGAATTTCTGGTAGTAGGAATAGGCACCGTCTTGAGAGGGAACGGTTGAGTCGTCCTGCTTGATCTTGGCCTTCATTTCTTCAAGAAGCTGCTGCTTGAGGTCCTCGACCGGAGCAAGTAGTTCCGCCGTATAGGCGTTTTCAGCTTCCAGATAACTGCGTATGTCCGGATCTAGGACACTGGGATCACGCATGACTTGCTGCCAATTTTGCGCCTTGAGCCAAGCATAGTCATCCGGCAGTACGGCTCCGTGACGCTCTACACTTGTCGTATGTTTTGTAGCAATCGGCGATGTTGACGACATCTTTCACTCGCTCCTCATTCCAATCGGCGTCAATTTGACCGGTTGGACGCGGACATGGAAGTCGGTTCCGCAGAAAAATGCCCAGAACCGACTACCGCAGAACCCTTTAGAGCTATGTTACCAAATGCTGTCCGTTACTTCCGCCGCGCACCAGGCTGTCGATGCAGGTGCCGAGAGGCGGCGGCAAAAAGGCGGCGGCGTTGTTCCGGGGCCAATTCCGCAGCCGCATCAGCAAGAGCCGCGTGGAATGCCTCTTGCGACGCAGTAGACGCAGATCGCGTCAACGCCAATGCCTCCTCCAACGCGGTCTTGTCGAATGGCTCGGCACCTATGGCATCAACTACGTTCATCCGTGTCTCGCGCATCGCCTCCATAAGCGGCCTCATTTCCTCAGCATGCTCTGACCACATGCGCTGCATTGTCGAACGGGTTTCCGCATCCATATGCCGGCTTGCACCTCGCATCCCAAAGGCATGAGATCGCCCAACATCCCGGCCATGCGATGCCCAATGTGAAACAAACACTCCACCAATGAACAAGTTTATGGCAAGCGACGTAAATAGGACGATTGACCATGTCTTCGACATTTGTGGCATTATTTTTGATCCTCTGTGGTGATTCCCGGTCCAAATGTAAGTGCGGCTAATTCTTCAACGAATAGCGTTTCGTCTTCTCCTGGCAATACTGGCGGCGTCACGGTGCCCAACGCAAGCCCCAAGAACATCGAGGAGGCTAGTATTGCGGCGGCCCGCCATGGTCCGGCGAACGGCCAAATTTCCATGACAATTCCGGCCAACCACTCACGCCAGGCCGGTTTACGTTCGGCTGCAGCGACAATGCGCGCCGCCACCGCGGCGGAAGGCTCCGGAGATACCGCCAGATCGAGAATGCCATCGAGTTGAGCTGCCTCGTCAAACAGCCGCCGGACATCTGATGACGCCTGCACGAGTGCCAATGCGGCATCATGGTCCACAATTGGCCAGCGATCCGCATTCGCGCCATAGCTTTGCAACAACTGCTCGAACCGTTGGATATCGATTGAGCCACGTGGTTCAGCGAAATTAGTCATCAACATCCTCCTCTTAGATCGTTGCGAAGCGGTTTCAGCCGCTCCCGCAGACCACTCCGCGCCCTCGACAACAGCGATTCCAGGGCATCCACGCTGATATACATAAATTCGGCACTCTCAATATTTGTCAGGTCTTGGTAGTGGGTAAGGATCACCGCAAGACGCTGACGTTCAGGGAGCGCCAAAATTGCCGTAACGACGATCTGCGAGGTCGCGTCGCGCTGCAAAGCGTCGAACTGGCTTTCCGCCGGATCAGGATGATGATCGATGTTCTCCACGCCTTCGGGGCGACGCCGACGCACATAATCGATGCACAGATTATGGGCAACACGATGCAACCAGGTTGAAAGCCGAGCCCTGTTTTGCCATTTGCTCGCATGGCGCCATAACCGAAGAAACGTTTCCTGGGCGATGTCTTCGGCCTCGGCAAAATCACCAAGAAATCGGTACGCGAATGAGACAATCGACCGGAGATGACGATCGACAAGATATCTACAGGCCGACGTATCCCCGTCGCCGGCACGGCGCATTAATGCCGCTTCCTCGTCACTCGAAAACTCAGCATCAACAGCGGCGTGGTTCACTTCGCTGGAATCTAACTGGCGCCTCGCCTTGTTAATAACCTGCGGTCTGACATTTGGCAGTGAAATGCCGGTATGAGCAGCAAACGTACGTGCAATTACGCTTTCTCCAGTCATCGATCCAACGCTCTTTGTAGTGTCCGCAATGTATGTCGTCCGTCCTGATGATTTGTCCTAACTCTTCGCATTAAACGACTGGACGCGGAAATTCCGTCGCACCCGCCGAACAATCGGTTCCGAAATTAATTGACCTAAATGCATTACTATAACATTTAGGGGCACGCAGCGCGTATCTGACTGAATTCACTGGGAAATTAAGTTAATGAAACTGACCGTACGATCGGCAGCCGCTCTTAGTATTCTTTGCTTTGCATGGACCTCTGCGGGAAACGCTGCAGAAAATGCACCGCGTGTCGTTGCCAGCATCAAACCAATTCATTCGTTAGTTTCAGCCATCATGAATGGCATCGGGACACCACACTTACTTATGTCGTCTGCTGGCTCTCCGCATACCTATCAACAGAAGCCATCCGGCGCACGTCTTCTCGCGAACGCCGACGTCATTTTCTGGATGGCGCCGACGTTGGAAAGCTTCCTTGAAAAGGCTTTGAAATCGGCGGCACAAAATGCGCGGGTGGTCAGCCTGCATGATGCACCTAGTGTAATACTCCTAACCTCACCAGATGATCCGATCGGGCATTCACACGGTGGAAATGAGTCCGTTGATATGCATGCCTGGCTCGATCCGACAAACGCTAGAGCCATGGCGATGCACATCGCCACCGTGCTCGCCGCCATTGATGCTGCCAACAGCGAGGCTTATGGGAAGAACGCTATTGCATTGGATGGCAGGCTTGTCGACCTCGATAGACGCTTAGCAAAAACGCTTAGGCCTGTTTCGGACCGTCCCTACATCGTGTTTCACGACGCATACCAATACTTCGAGAACCGCTACGACCTTGATAAATCATTCGCTGTCATCGCCAACCTGCATCAATCGCCTGGCGCCAAACGGCTATCTACGATCCGAGCGAGAATCCAAGAGCTCGGTTCAGTGTGTGTTTTCGCAGAACCCCAATTCAATCCGGCTTTGATGAGAACGATCACAGAGAATACAGGCGCCAGAATCGCAGTGCTTGATCCTCTGGGCGCGACGCTCAATCCCGGTCCAGAACTCTATTTCGATCTGCTTGAGGGCATGGCAAACGATCTGATGCGCTGTTTGGGCGCTTCGTCGTAGAAACGATAAGGGTGCACACCTGATCTTCACATCAAGTCCGGGTCATGTCGGTACCCTTGCTTGGTTTATGAATATGGAGAACTTATACAAACCACTTGATTTAGTGGCGCGAATGAGCCATTTCATTAATACCGTACAAATTTAGTACAGTATAAGGAGCCAATCTCTTGTTGCGACTGAGTCGAATGACCGATTTTGGCGTGGTGGTACTCTCTCGGATGGCGATGATGCCGGAGGCGCTCTCGACGGCTGCGCATCTGGCGGAGGTGACCGGGCTTCCGTTGCCGAGCGTGAGCAAGGTCCTGAAGCTGCTTGCCCGGGCACATGTCGTGACCTCCCACCGCGGCGTGAACGGCGGCTATTCACTGGCGCGGCCGGCCGATCAAATTACCGTTGAACAAATTATCGCAGCGCTCGAAGGGCCGGTAGCGCTCACCGCCTGCGTTGACGGCACGACAGGCAGTTGTGATGTCGAGACGATGTGCCCCATCCGCGGGCGCTGGGACAAGGTTAACGATGCAATCCGTGGCGCCCTGGATGCGATCACGCTGTCGGAAATCGCAGTTCCACCGACAATGTTCAATTTCGCGGCCCAACCTGATAGCAGCATCAGCAAGTAAGCCCGCTGCCGACACCGGATGAGAATAAACTTTAGTCATGAAAGCCTTGGATAAATGACCGCAACGAACGAGACCGCAGCGCAGATCAGTACGCTCGCCGACGAAAAGTATAAGTACGGCTTCGTCACGGACATCGAAACCGATCAAGCCCCAAAAGGTTTGAACGAAGACATCATTCGGCTGATCTCCACCAAGAAGAAGGATCCGCCTTGGCTGCTTGAGAAGCGTCTTAAGGCATACAAGCATTGGCTAACAATGGCCGAGCCGGAATGGGCGATGGTGACGTTTCCACCGATTGACTATCAGGACTCCTACTATTTCTCAGCACCGAAGACGACGGACCAACCGAAGAGTCTCGATGAAGTCGATCCTGAACTGTTGAGGACATATGAAAAGCTCGGGATTCCGTTGCAGGAACAGGAAATACTTGCAGGCGTCGCTGTAGACGCAGTGTTCGACAGCGTTTCGGTAGCGACGACCTACAAAGGCAAACTTGAAGAGCTCGGCATTATCTTTTGTTCATTTTCAGAAGCCCTGCAAAAATGCCCGGAGCTCATTCGCGAGCATATGGGCTCTGTCGTCCCTTACGCGGACAACAAACATGCCTGCCTCAACGCCGCAGTGTTCACCGACGGATCGTTCGTCTACATCCCGCCGGGCGTGCGCTGCCCGATGGAGCTCTCGACATACTTTCGCATCAATGCCGCTGAGACCGGCCAGTTTGAGCGCACCCTCATCATCGCCGATAAGGGCAGCTATGTGAGCTATCTGGAAGGCTGCACGGCGCCAATGCGCGACGAGCATCAACTCCATGCGGCGGTCGTCGAATTGATCGCCCTTGAAGATGCGGAGATCAAATATTCGACTGTACAGAATTGGTATCCAGGTGATGCTGAAGGCAAAGGTGGCATTTATAACTTCGTGACAAAGCGCGGCGCCTGCCGTGGCGACCGCTCAAAGATTTCATGGACGCAGGTTGAGACCGGCTCGGCGATCACCTGGAAATATCCGAGTTGCATCCTCCAAGGCGACGATTCAGTCGGTGAGTTCTATTCGGTCGCGATCACCAACAACATGCAGCAGGCCGATACTGGAACCAAAATGATTCATATTGGCCGCAATACAAGCTCGCGCATTATCTCCAAAGGCATCTCGGCTGGCCGCGCAAACAACACCTATAGGGGGCTCGTTCGTATTTTACCGACGGCCGAAGGCGCGCGGAATTACACCCAATGCGACAGCCTCTTGATTGGCGACCGCTGTGGCGCGCATACCGTGCCCTACATCGAATCGCGCAACCCAACAGCCCGTGTCGAGCATGAGGCGACTACCAGCAAAATTAGTGACGACCAACTCTTCTATTGCCGTCAACGTGGTATCTCGGACGAGGAAGCCGTATCTCTTGTCGTTAATGGCTTTTGCAGAGAAGTGTTGCAGCATCTGCCCATGGAATTTGCTGTGGAAGCCCAGAAACTCGTTGGGATCAGCCTCGAAGGTAGCGTTGGGTAGTCAGCCCGGCTCATGTGACTAAGGAAAACGAATGCCACTGCTTGAAATCAAAGACCTACACGCGCGTGTCGAAGATAAGACCATCCTCGAAGGCATAAATCTCACCATTGAGGCGGGCGAAATACACGCGATCATGGGACCAAACGGATCGGGCAAGAGCACCCTTTCCTATGTGCTGTCTGGCCGCGAGGGCTATGAGGTCACCGGCGGTGAGGTTCTGTATCAGGGCGTCGACCTGCTTCAGATGGCGCCCGAGATTCGCGCCCGCGAAGGCGTCTTTCTTGCGTTCCAATATCCGGTGGAGATTCCTGGTGTCGCGACCACGACCTTCCTCAAAGCGGCACTCAATGCTGTGCGCAAACATCGCGGAGAGGCGGAACTCGACGCCATGCAATTCGTGAAACTAGCTCGTGCAAAAGCAACATCGCTCAACATTGGCGACGACATGCTCAAACGGGCGATCAACACCGGCTTCTCTGGCGGCGAGAAAAAGCGCGCTGAAGTGCTCCAGATGGCTTTGCTTGAGCCAAGGCTTGCCATACTCGACGAAACCGATTCTGGCCTCGATATTGACGCTCTTAAAGTTGTCGCAGGCGGCGTAAACGCATTGCGGTCGGCCGATCGAAGCATGCTCATCATTACCCATTACCAGCGGCTCCTGGACTTTATCATTCCAGACCACGTCCACGTGCTTGCCGGTGGTCGTATCGTCAAATCAGGTGGAAAAGAGCTTGCCTTAGAGCTTGAAGAAAAAGGCTATGGCGAGTTTCTTGGAGAAGCCGCGTAGCGGTCTTGGAATTGAAGATGGCGAAGAAAAAAAACACAAGCGAACCGTTCGTCGAACAGTTCGCTGAACTTGCTCTGGCACGGAAGGATCACGAACCTGCGTGGCTGTTGGCATTGCGCCAAGATGCACTCGATGTCTTTCAGGCGACCGGACTTCCCGACCGCAAGACTGAGGCTTGGAAATACACAAACCTCAACAAACTCTCGAAAGCTGGATTTGCGCCTGCCCAACCGTTACGAGAAATCGATTCTCTCCCGATCTCTATACTCCCTGTCGAAGGATATCGCATCGTCTTCTTGAATGGGTATTTTCAGCCGGCACTGTCACTTCTCCAATCCTTGCCGGAAGGCGTCATCATCGAAAGCCTTGGCGCGGCCATCACGCGCGAGCCCGACCTTCTAGAGTCGCAAATGAGCCACCGCAGCCCATCTCGGGACATGCCGTTGTCAGCACTCAATTCTGCCTTCTCGGAAGACGGCCTTTATTTGCGCATCGCTCCTGGCATCAAACTTGAACAACCCATTCACATTGTATCGATTGGTCAGGCCGACGAAGAGCCAATTGCATTTCACATGCGCTCATATTTCGAAATCGGTGCCGGCGCGAGCGTAGACATTCTCGAGAGCCACGTTGGCCGCGATGGCGATACCTATTTTTCGAATTCGGTGAGCGAAATCTCAATCGAAAAAGACGCACGGCTTGGGCATTATCGACTACAAGATGAAAGTAACCGAGCATTCAATATAGGGCTCGCAAATTTGGATTTAGCGCAGGGCACTTTCTACAACGGTTTTGGACTCCAAGTTGGCTCAACACTTGCCCGCAATGAAATACGAGCAAGAATCGGCGGAGAAGGCATTGAATGCTGCATAAACGGCGCTTATCTCGCCTCCGGAACGCAGCATATCGACAATACGACGTTCGTCGATCATGCCGAGGCCGGCAGTACGTCACGACAGACCTTCAAGGGCGTGCTCGACGATCAAGCAAAAGGCGTATTTCAAGGTAAAGTACTCGTCGAACCAAATGCGCAGAAGACGGATGGCCACCAATTGAGCCGAACGCTCTTGCTATCACGATCGGCCGAGATGGATTGCAAGCCGGAGCTTGAAATTTATGCCGACGACGTCAAGTGTAGCCATGGCGCAACGGTTGGTGAACTCGAGGAAGAGGCAATCTTCTATTTGCGAACCCGTGGCATAGATCCCGTGGATGCGCGCGACATGCTTATAGAGGCATTTATCGCCGACGTGACTGCAGAGATAAGTCATCAGACTATTCGAGAGGCGTTTGACCGCGTCGTTCACCAGTGGTTGATCGACGGGCAGGAAGTGCTGACGTGACAACATCCGAAGACAACTTGGAGCGTCCGCGCGAGGCAACCCCTGCAGCTGATTTAGGCGCAGAGATGTATGACGTCGATAGCATTCGTACGGACTTCCCAATCCTAAGCCGTGAAGTTCATGGACGGCCGCTGGTTTTTCTCGACAGTGCCGCATCTGCACAAAAGCCGCGCCAGGTTATCGAAGCAGAATCCAGTGTTTACGAAAACGACTACGCAAACGTCCATCGCGGTGTTCATTTCCTCAGCGAGCGCGCAACGATGCGCTTTGAAGATGCGCGCGAGCGTCTTCAACGTTTCATCAACGCCGCCAATGCACATGAAATTATCTTCACTCGCAACGCAACGGAAGCAATAAATCTGGTTGCCTCAAGTTTTGGCCGTTCAACGCTCACGGCAGGTGACGAAATCATAATCTCGGAATTGGAGCATCATTCCAACATTGTCCCCTGGCAATTTCTGCGGGAAGAAAAAGGCATAGTCCTAAAAATTGCACCGATCAGCGATGACGGTGAATTCTTGATGCACAGATTCGAGGAACTGCTATCACCGAGGACAAAACTTGTTGCGATCAGCCACATGTCTAACGTATTGGGCACGATCCTGCCGGTACGCGACATTGTCGAACGGGCGCACGCTGTCGGTGCCAAAGTGTTGTTGGATGGGTGTCAGGCCGTGACACACCTGCCGGTCGACGTACAAACGCTCGACTGCGATTTTTATGTATTCTCCGCACACAAGCTCTATGGACCGTCTGGCATCGGCGTCCTTTATGGCAAAGCAGACCTTCTTGAAGCGATGCCGCCGTATCAAGGTGGTGGCGAAATGATAAGCCGCGTCACGTTCGAGAAGAGCACGTGGGCAGATCTCCCCCACAAGTTCGAGGCAGGGACACCGGCGATAGCCCAAGCAATCGCTTTTGGCGCCGCTGTCGACTATGTAACGGCGATTGGGCTTGATCGAATTGCAGCACACGAACGCGACGTTTTGACATACGCAACACAGCGCTTAACGGCGATTAAGGGATTGAAAATTATCGGCACAGCTCCGGGTAAAGCAAGCGTACTATCTTTCACGATGGACGACGCCCACCCACACGATATTGCAACCATTGTCGACCGCGCTGGAATTGCTATCCGGGCCGGACACCACTGTGCTCTTCCGTTAATGGATCGGTTAGATGTCCCCGCCACTGCCCGCGCTTCATTTGCCCTCTACAACACACGACATGAAGTCGATGCACTTGGTGAAGCATTGGAGCAAGTTCGGAGTGTATTTGGGTCATGAACGACGATTTGCGCGACCTATACCAAGAAGTCATCCTGGACCACGGCAAAAACCCTCGGAATTTTCGTCACCCCGAGGACGCTACGTGCGCGGCCCATGGGGACAACCCGCTTTGTGGCGACCAGTTGACTGTTTATCTGAAAGTTGACGAAAACGGCATTGTGAGCGATGCCGCTTTCGAGGGACGTGGCTGCGCAATTTCAGTTGCCTCGGCGTCGCTGATGACGGAGCTCGTTCAAGGCAAGAGCGAGGCGGATGTACGCCGCCTGTTTGAAGGGTTTCACCTCTTGGCAACTGGTGATGACGGTGAAACACCAAGCGATCTCACCGATGAAATGGATCGCCTCCAGGTTTTGTCAGGCGTGCGTGAGTTTCCCATGCGAGTCAAATGCGCGACCCTCGCCTGGCACACGATGAATGCAGCCCTATTGGGCCAGAACAAAACGACGACTGAAACCAAATAAGACGGACAGAATTCTGTAATGGACACGACCAAAGACGAAGAATTGACCGTATTAGATTTCATGCCAGAGCGACCTGCTGGCGAGGAAATCACGGCTCATGCCGGCACACCGCTCGACGATCACACGCCTGTCGCCTCAAAAGACATGGTTATTGAGGGTTTATGCACCGTATTTGATCCGGAAATTCCAGTTAACATCTATGACTTAGGATTGATCTACGAGCTTAATATCAGCGATGCGGGTGCTGTCAAAGTGGCGATGACGCTGACGGCACCTGGGTGTCCGGTCGCGGGAATCATGCCGCAGATGATCGCCGACGCGGCAGCGGGCGTCATTGGTGTTGGTGAGGTTGAAGTTCAATTGGTTTGGGATCCACCGTGGAACAAAGACATGATGTCGGAAGATGCAAAACTCGCACTTGGTTTCTTCTAGATTTGGCATATTTTTGTAAATGCGACGGCGATTTTCGGCAACGGTAAGGAGATAAACTATGGCAGCACCAATTATGCAGCTTTCAGACGCCGCTGCGACACATGTGAAGGACTTGATCGGACGGGCGGAAAAACCGGTCTTAGGCCTGCGTGTTGGCGTCCGGACGCAAGGTTGTTCTGGGTTAAGCTATTTTGTTGAGTACGCCGAAGAACAAAATCCGTTGGAAGAAATCGTCGAAGATAAGGGCGTAAAAATCTTTGTCGACGCAATGGCCCTAATGTATTTTGTCGGCGCCCAAATGGACTACCAGGAAGACAAACTTCAGTCAGGATTTGTCTTCAACAATCCAAACGAAAAGGCCCGCTGCGGCTGCGGTGAATCGTTCAGCATCTAGTATATTTTTCAATACCAAGGACCTGCTGGCTCCAACCTACAGACTCTCGCCTCAATCGAACCTCAGAAGTAAGGAGTCCCGTTACCGTTCACTGCGGCTCAATTGATTTCATACTATTTGACTGTGACACAAGTGCATTTGGCCAAATGACCCACCTTGTGCGACACGCTGCCGACCATCAGACCCTTGAGGTCACTCAAACCGCGGCTGCCCATCACGATGACGGTCTACCTTTTCACGCTCCGCGCATCCGATAATGCGCTCAACGGGATCGCCCTTTTCAATTCGCGTAATGACGTTAGTGACTCCTTTCGATTTGGCCACCTCTTTGGCCTTTTCTAGGAGTTGATCTCCGACGTGTTCCAATGCTGTGTGCACCGCTCCTTCCTTGCCTGAAGTTGCCGTTCCAGCCAAAAACTCTGGCATACTCTTGGGTATGGACGCGGTGTCGTGCGCTGGTGCGGTCAAGCTTTCGTAATCCACCATACGTGCTAGTTGTGTACGCGACAGCTTATGGGACAGAACATGCAGAAGAATGAGTTTGGCTTCGTAGCGGCTGGCCAAATCGCAGGCAAGAGCAACCCCTTTCATTGCATGGTCCGAACCATTGGTTGGCGCAACTATCGTTCGCACAACAGTATCTACACTGTCCATGATTTGCCTCTGCGTTTGTATTGGCTCCGCGCCGCAGACTTGCGTGCAAAGCGCGAATGTAGGGCTAATCATAGCCGCACAGAAAATTGATTTCTTGATCTAGGTCAATGCGGACATGCAAAATACGTACAACCCTAGATGAGTGTCTGAATCCGGGAGTGAGACATAATTTCCATGGAGAACAGGTAAAGGCTTCATCGACGCGAACACCGCAGAAAAAAACATTACTGAACACAAAAAACCCAGCCAAAAACATCACATCAGCTGGACGCACTAACTCATATAGCGGCTGTCACCGGTCCACAGAGGTGGCGACGGAAGACAAGGAATTAACGCATGTCGGCGCTGGCACGCCGTGCGGTGAATATTTGCGTCGTTTTTGGCTGCCTGTCGCTCTGACCTCGCAATTAACGGATTTACCGCTGGCTTTGCGTGTGATGGGCGAGGATTTGGTTATGTTTCACGACTTGAGCGGACGCATCGGCCTCTTACACAAGGCATGCAGTCATCGCCGCACGTCTCTGGAATATGATGTCATCTCAGAACGCGGTATTCGCTGTTGCTATCATGGCTGGCTTTTCGATGTGGACGGTAAAATTCTTGAAACCCCCGGCGAGCCGGAGAATAGCCCGATAAAGGGTAATCTCTGCCAGGGCGCTTATCCCGTACGGGAATACAAAGGGCTCGACTTTGCCTAAATGGGCGCGCCTGAAAAACAACCCTAATTTCCGATTTACGACACTTTCGAGTTACCAGGTGAACGAGAATCCCCTGGCCCCCTATCACAGCGTATTCCTGCATACGCGCAGCACTGTGCCTCATTTCAATCCGGCCTGGGGTAAACTCGCAGTCGTCGAGTGGCATAGAATGAAAGGCCGTACCGGCATCTACCTGACCAATTGTCGCCGCTGGAACGAATATATCTGGCTACGTACTGCCCAGCTGCATATGCCGAGCTTCGCACAACCGCCTGACATCTTTCAGGACGCTGATCGCGGAAAATTCTTTCCACGTGCCGGTATTACAAAATGGGTTGTACCGATCGACGATACGAACTCCAAGATCGTCGCCTGGCGCCACTACAGCGATCACCTCGACCTTGGCGGCAGAGGCGACAGATCGAACGTCGGTCTCAATAAAGTCGATTTCCTCGGCCAAACCGGCATCGAGCGGAGCTATAAGGAAGGACAACGCATTCCCAGTGACTATGAGGCACAGGTGAGCCAAGGCCCCATCGCCATCCACAAGCTTGAGCACTTGGGCCAAACCGACAACGGTGTCGCGCTACTGCGCACTATGTTGCGCCGTGCGATCCGTGACGTTAAGGCTGGAAAAGAACCGCCGCGCCCTTCGAAAAACGCAGACGGTCATGTCCCTACTATGACGGGCAGTGTGATCGTAAAGGTGCCTATTTCGAACGTCGACGACCGCATGATGAGGCGCGATCTCGGGCACAAATTCGGGGCAATTGTGGCGGATACACTGCCATTACCCCAAAGTGAGCGAGCCAACGTTATCGAGCGCCGTGTTCGGGAGGTATTAGACACCTAAATCCTCGCGCGCACCGGTCATGACCCAATGTAACGTGGTGAAACGGGGCTACGGATAGTCAAGAAAGTTGTATACCCCAGAGGTTGAGCAGGTCGATATGCCAAATTTGTTGGCGTGCTCGAGCTCCGGACAATAATCCTTGCAGTTAGTAATTAGGACCGCAACCAACTACCACAGCAATCGCATGGATCAATGTCATCCTTCCTTTGGGAGCGCAAAGATTTGATGGCTTGGCAGAAAACCGGCCCCGCCTCGTAAACCCCTCAATCGCATAGCGACGATGCCTTTGACACCACCGGGCAGCATAACTACCCTGTCAACTGGAGGTTCCGATGGCAGACGAATCCGATAACGACAGTAGGCCGTCCATTGCAGCTTTGTCTGCGGCAAACGAAATCACAGTCGATGCGACTGCTGTCCTCGGCAAGACAACGATGCAGGTAAGCCAAGTCCTCAAACTGGGCCGTGGCGCCATTGACGAACTCGACAAGCATGTTGGAGATCATGTGGATATTTTAGTCAACCAAAAGCTAATCGCTCAAGGTGAGGTTGTCGTCGTCGATGACAAGCTCGGTGTTTCCATCACAGAGGTTGTGATGCAGGGCAGAAATTAGTGGACCACA
>Ga0302135_10000414_pt1 | contig 25969 bp, 21 predicted proteins | sample CBN3_surface_MG_FD_203119 | JGI IMG/M metagenome (GOLD analysis project Ga0302135, IMG submission 203119) | Marine microbial communities from Western Arctic Ocean, Canada - CBN3_32.1 | ecosystem: Environmental > Aquatic > Marine > Oceanic | place: Canada: Western Arctic Ocean | collected...
AGAACAACTGGTGGACCTGAAACCGGATGACAATTGGCTGAACCTTGCACGATGGCGATCAGAAGTTGCGAGTCGGCCGAGTGCTCAGGCGAGGTAGTTGCTCGTCGTATCGCTATGCCTAGATACGCTCGCTAACCTTGCTGAATTCCCGGTCGGAACCGCCACTGTTTTGCCGGGTGTAGACCCGGACTACCATTAGGAGATTCTCGATGGGTGCTGGCGTCAAGAGGAAGATGAGACCTGTACATCCCAGTGAGATTCTTCGCGAAGAGTCTCTCCTTCTGTTAGGTATGAGCGTAAACGCGTTGGCGCACGGTTTACATGTGCCATCTACACGTCTACATGAAATTGTAAAAGAACGACGTTCTATTAGGCAGATACTGCTTCGCGCCTGGCCAGGTATTTCAGTGGTGATGCACAGTCCTGGATGAACCTTCAAACTGGCTTTGACTTGCGTTTGGTTGATGACGAGAAGGGAGTAAGCATAGAAAGAGAAGTTGACCCGAGGGTGGCATAGGCGCACTTCTTTCTTGTTTCGCTCTTCGGGTCTGAGCGCCCCGAAAGTGCAAGCGCCTTTCCGCGAGACGGGGTACATCGGTTAATGTAGAAGATCAACACTATGGTCCCTCGGGTCAGGCGGCGAGTTTCGCTAATGCCAGGCTAGCGATGGCAGTCGATTCAGGTGCCGGCAGCGACTCGGCGATGTAGCCACCGGTGTTGCAGAGCGTGCTTTCGTCTGTGCCATCCACCGATGGGGCAGGCAAGGTGAGCGGCCTTCACGGCACCTCAGGCCCAACCAAGTTGCTGCATGCTGATGGTATCGTTCCAAATCTTGGTCATATGCTTGATGCGGTCTCCATCGAAAGCCATGTGATACACATAATCCGCCGCGAGCGTTTTTCCGGTGGGTGGAACCGGTCCCCCTGGACCGGATTGTGTGCCGTGAAAGACTGCGAACACAGCTGCCGAATTGGTCGTGTCGTCGACCCCCAGAAACTTCAGCTCGTAGTGACCATCGGGTATCGGGGTTAGCAGGTTCTTCATCCACTCGCAGTAACCTTCCAGGCTGGATATGTCAGACAGCGCACTCGTTTGGGAAGAAAATGTCGCGTCAGAGTGACAGTATGCCTCGCAGTCGTCCCAGCCTATACTCGTGTCACAGGCGTCAAAGAAACGCTTTGCTGATTCGTAGTGGGTGCTCATCATTCGCTCCTGTTCATATATGTCTGATATGCCATCATTTTCCTAAATCTACCCGGATTGCAATGTTTGCTGATCGACGGTCATTTTGAACAAAGCTGTCCGCATTAATATCGATGCCATCCAGAATGTAGTTTAAGAATTTGCTCAATTCCTGCGATTACGCCGAATGTCGCAGGAGGACAGCGGTGAGTGGCCAAGCCTCAATGCGGCGAACGAAGCTCGCCGGGACTGTTTCCGAAGCCCGCAGGTTTCGCCCGACAAGTTGCGCGCTCCGCCCGCGTTTGAGTCGGCCACTGCAAGCCTGCTGTCGCTGATTCCCGTCATGCCGCCCAGTACGATCGGGTGATCGACACCGGGTGTGTGGCAGAATGGCGTTCGTAAAGCCATTCATGCACTCCATCAGATTAGTGCTTGGATTGCAGAACCGCGAAACTGATCCGCCAGGCTTCTCATCGGCCAGCGTTGAGGAGCCAGATGTTCTCATCTACTAAGCTCAAAGCCGTCGAATCGCTTTATGCTGGTGCAACAAATTCGACCAGCGAGTTGGGGGACAGCCATGAAGGTTCTTAAGTGGTCGGTAGTCATCGTGGTGCTGATGGTCGTTGGCATACCGGCGCTGGCGGTGATGAGTTCGTATCTGTCTTTAGATCATGATTATGAGCACACGGCCGAGACCGAGGCGTTGCCGCTGGTGCGTCAGGCTGGCGCAGGGGGCCTCGTCCGCATCAAAGCCAACGGCTACGAGTTCCGCGCCCGCGTTGCCAATTTCAACAGGCCTGCAGTGATGCCCACCGTTATCCTGTTGCACGGATTCCCGGTGACCTCCGCGATGTGGATACCGCTGATTGAACCGTTAGCAAAGGCAGGATTTCGTGTGGTGGCGTACGATCAACGCGGGTACAGCCCCGGCGCTCGACCAGAGGAAGGTGAGGCCTATCAGATCAGTCACCTCGTCAGTGATGTGGTTGCTGTGGCTGACGCAGTTGGCGCCGAGCGTTTCCATCTGGTTGGTCATGACTGGGGTGCGGCGGTCGGCTGGAGCACGGTTTTGCAACATTCAGATCGCATCGACAGCTGGACCGGCCTGTCTATCGCACACCCGGCTGCGTTCATTGCGGCGCTGCAAAATGATCCGGACCAGCAGTCTCGCAGCGGCTACTTCCAGTTTTTCAGCACGCCTTTTGTGCCTGAGACAGCCTTCACCTTCGCGGGGCTGACTATGTTGGAGGGCCTCTACGCCGGTATGGGCGAGGAACAAGCTAGCGAATATCTGCGAGTACTTGCCGAACCGGGTGCATTGACCGGGGCCCTGAACTGGTACCGACAAATGAGCGTTGGCCCAGGCGCGCTGTCAACTATCGATCCCGTGGTGCAAACGCCAACATTGTTTATCTGGGGCAACAATGATCCCGCGGTCGGTCGCACGGCAGTTGCAGGACAGACTCCGTTTATCAAGGGCGCGTACAAGGAGATCGAACTGGATGCTGGCCACTGGCTAATGGCGAGCCATGCCGAACAGGTTGTTCCTGAGGTGGTGGCGCATGTTCGTGCGTATCGGCGCCCACGACTCCTGGGGTCGAAGGTCGCGCAGGCCAGTGATGCGCTGCCGGATTGACGCATTGCAAGCATTTTTTGCCAGGTCGGGGCGGCGGTAATTCGCCCGGCTGGCTCCTGTTAGATGCTCCGGTTCTTTGGATCATGGGTGTATTAATGCCATCGATTTAATCACACGCGAAAGAAGTGGAATCGAATGAACTAAAGGCACGATTAAAGCCGTGACATCGCAGGGGTCCACAGTTGCGTCACGTCAGGATGCGAGCCTAGGATGTGGCCAAACTAACAGGAAGTCGCATGGCTGACCCATCAGCAATCCCCTTGAGTCTGGCTGACATCGGCCTCGACATGTTTGATCCTGAGGCGATCGCGAGGCCGCATGAGTTCTACGCTCGGCTACGCGAGGAGGCCCCCATCGTCTGGTCAGATCAGACTGAAGCGTGGGTGCTCACGCGCTATGATGATGTCAGTCGTGTGCTGCGTGACCATGAGCGGTTTTCGAGCGTGCGCCGACAGGGCGAGCGGGCCATCCGGGGGCAGGTTGTGGAGCAGGTTGCGCCGGTTGGCACGAAGCAGATGCTCGGTGCGGACCGACCGGATCACACCCGGCTGCGCAAGCTGCTCAGTCTCGATTTTGTACCACGAAAAATCAGTCCGTGGCAGCCGCGCATCGAGGAGATCTGCGCTGAGACGCTGCACAGCGCGTCGAAGACGGCTGAGTTTGATGTCGTCAGGGGAATTGCGGAGCCGCTACCGGTCACCATCATCGCCGAGTTGCTTGGCATCCCGTCGGCACTTGGCCGCCAGTTCAAAGCCTGGTCGGATGCTGCTATTGAACCGCTACCGCCGACAGCCGATCACGAGACGGTCCAGACGAGGAACTCACACATCGCCAAGTTTCGGGCGTATCTGCAGGCGCGTATTGACGAGCGCCACGAGAACCCGTCGGATGATCTGATCGGGCGCCTTGTCGCCGCGCACGAGGACGATGGGCGGCTGACTGATGCCGAGGTACTCGCTGCAGTCAATCTGCTATTGCTAGCTGGAAACGAGACGACCACTAACCTCATTTCGAACGCGACACTCGCGCTCGCGAAGTTCCCTGAACGTCAGAAAGAACTGCGTGAGCACCCGGAGTTGCTCGATGGGGCTGTAGAGGAGTTTCTGCGTTATGACGGTTCAGTGCAGTACACGTCACGTGTGTTGATGGCCCCGGCAGAGTTTCAAGGGCGGATGCTTGATGCCGGCGAGAGCGTTGTCGTGGTTCTCGCCTCTGCGAACCGTGATGACCGCGTGTTTGACAACCCGGACATGCTCGATTTCCATCGCCCGAAACACAAACATCTTGGCTTCGGTGACTGGATACACATATGCCTCGGCCAGTTCCTGGCGCGCATTGAGACCCGGGCGGCACTCAAAGCGATCCTCGAAGAATATGACGACTTTGAGCTCGCCATCCCGGAGACTGATATTCCCTACCGACCCAGCTTCAATCTGCGTGGACCGCGGTTTCTGCCCATTCGGGAGAGGAGTTGACGCTTTTGTCATTTTTCTTGCTGGCCGCGTACTTGCACCGGCGTGGTCGTCCGCCTCACCCCGGCGCGTCCCGCTGATTTGGCCGGTGTGCCGCGCGAGCGGCCAATCGCGTCACTCGACAGTCAACGCTATTTGCGTCGATGTAATGCCATGTTCATGATCAGCGGCGCCTGTTTGCACGAAGCCCCACTTCTTGTAGACGGGTATTGCGTAGGTCGATACGCGCAAGTTGTAAGAACCTTGATTGCCTTGGCGACTGCATTCTGCGGTGGCCAACTGCCACAGCTCTCTTGAAATACCTTGGCGATGAAAGCCATCGTCGACGAAGTTGTGGGTTAGGTGGCCATTGTCACGAATGCCCGCAACGCCGATGATTTGCGATCCGTGGAGCGCGACATAGTAGACATCGCCGCGTTCGACGAACGACCTGATCGACTCGGCACTGCACAGCCGGAGCATTAGCTTCTGGCCATCACGGTGTATTCGTAGAAACAGTACTGCCGCTGCGACGCTATGATCAGCTTCGAGATGCTCTCCGCATCGTCAAGCGTAGGAGTGCGGAATACGAACTCGGGCATTAGCGATTTCCTGCGCATTTTCGGCAAATCGGCAAGTAGTGTGCCAATTCGTCAACCCATTGCTATAACAAGAATAGCTGGGCATGTCCGTGCGAGCTCTGCTGAAACTGTATGCCGTATCGACGTTCTGGGTACCGCTTTTCAACAGCACCAGGTGGTTCGAATCCGGCTCCGACCGGATCGCTGGTCCCCGGGATTATTGGCACCAGAGGCGGAGCGCTGCGGCAAAGCATTTGAATAGCGCGCTGACGCGCCGATTCTCATTTTGATCGACTGGCCCTGGCGCGGGGGTTGCCAACATAAAAACAGTTGAAGCCCCGGCGCGGGGAACCATCAGAATTCGGCCCAGACCAATGCACGGTAGTCGGCTTGAAGAACGCAATGTCGCCGGGGTCCATGCGCGCTTCGGCGCCGTCGGGATGTTCTGACAGGTCCGTTGGCTCGTCGGCCTTGAGGTGCGCGAAGTCTGCTTCAAAGTGATGCGAACCCTTCAGGAAGTGCAGGCAGCCGTTCTCGGGGGATGACGGGTCAAGGGCGATCCAGATCACGCCGCCGTCTAGCGCGTCTGAGTGTGGATGAACCTGCTGATCGTTTTGGACCTTCGTAAAGAAGCTCGCCGTCGTCGGTTCAGGAGCTCTTCCCATGAGCATTCCGAGCAGGGTCACGTGCGGGCCCGTTCGCAGCAAGTCGTCGAAATAGCCGTCCAGTCGCTCCATTCCTTTCGTGACATTGCTGAAGGGACCCTTGCGCGGCAGATCTCGCGTCGCGTCCTCAGCGCGCCGACAGATTTCCCGCACCTGATCGGGTGGAACAAACTGGCGCACGATCACATAGCCGTCGCGATCGAAGTCAGCTTTAAGTTGTTGCTGGTCTTGCATAGTTGCACGTCGGATAAAGACTCCTGCCGATAATAGCGCCCCGGAGGGGCATTCAGGAATGGGCAATCACCGAGACTCCGTCGCCACGGAGGCCTGGCCGTCTGTGCTGAACATCGCGTCGCGCCGCCATTGACCCCACTGCGCCTGATACTGCTTGTTCCGTCCGAGCGAGGTCCCGGCGTCGATCACCGTGTTCTCGCCCGAGATGTGCTGGCTTTCGTTGGTTGCCAGGAAGACGGCTGCGTGTCCGATGTCGTCCGGCGTGCCTGCCCGCCGGGTTGGCAGGTGTTCGTCATAAACCGCGGCGAGCCGATCCACGGCGGCCTTGGTTTCTTCGTCAGACAGCTTCTCCTGAGCGGGTCCAAGAAAGATTGGCGTCATCACACCGCCGGGCGAAATGCAGTTCAGTCGGATCCCGTACTCGCCGAGTTCGATCGCAAAGCATCGCGTCATATGAATGACGGCTGCTTTGCCTGCGTTTGTGCCGCGCGTCTCCGGTGAAACTGACCTCACGTCTCTTCTCGAACGCTACAGGTAACAGAAGAGACCGGTGTCTGAACGATCGTTAGGCGGCTAAGCAGCAGGCAATTCACGGGGCGCTCGATGAGCTTCACCGGGCGCACGACGTCCATGGACGCTGATCGCCATGCTGATGAGGGCTTCGTCGACAGCAGTCGTTTCGTGGTTTCCTTGTCACCTTGTTACGTTGAGGGTTTGTTCGAAGCAATATGTTCGAATACCGACGGCGTGCCAGACTCACCGCGCTGTTTCCATGTGAGCCGGCAGTCCGCTACATTCGCTTCTCCTTTCCCTTCCCTTCCCTCTCCTTTCTTTCAAACTGCGACTCGCGGAGAAAACAATATGCCACTCAATGAACAGATAGCCGGCCTCGTGCAGTCGATGGGGCAGGCGGGCGATGCGCCGCCCATGGATCAACAGACCCCGGAAGAAGCTCGGGCAGGTTATCGCGCCCTTGCTGCGATGTTCGGCCCATCGCCTTCTGTCGATGAGGTTACTGATCGGGTGATCCCCGGACCGGCTGGCGATATCCCCGTGCGCATCTACTCACCGGAGGGCGACGGGCCGCATGCGGTGCTGCTCTTCTTTCATGGTGGCGGTTGGGTGATCGGAGACCTTGATACTCATGACCGCGAATGTCGGGTGCTTTGCAATGACGCAGGCGTGGTTGTCGTCGCGGTTGACTACCGGCTTGCGCCCGAGCATCCATTCCCGGCAGGACACGACGATTGTCTTGCTGCACTGCGGTGGTTACATGCCAACGCCGGGACGCTGGGCGGCGACCCCTCGCGGATGGCGGTCGCTGGTGACTCAGCGGGGGGTAACCTCGCTGCCTACATCGCACTTGCAGCGCGGGATGAAGGGATCGTGCTGCGCTTGCAGGTACTCATCTATCCGGCGACTGATCTGCGCGGACATGATCCTGCATGGACGGGCGAGCGGTACGGTTCGCTTGAGGAGAATCGGGAGGGTCCGTTTCTCACGCTCGACAGCATTCGATACTTCTCGAACCATCTGACTGGCGGCAAAGGCATCGGTGCGATGGCGAGCGATTGGCGTCTGTCGCCGATGCTTGCCGAGATTCACCCGAATCTTGCACCGGCATACATCGCGACCTGCGAATTCGACCCGATCCGTGATGAAGGCAACGCCTACGCGGCGAAGCTTACGGAGGCGGGGATTTCTGTGCAGCACAAAGAGTGGAAAGGACACCCGCACGTGCTGTTTCAACTGTCGCCGGTCATCGATGACGGCAAAGCGCTACTGGCCGAATGCGCGAGCGCGTTGAGGGACGCGCTCGTGTGAAACCGGGTTTCCCTTAGCGTATTTGCGCCTGAAAAATGACAAATACGGCGTCCGGCGCAGCGGTTTCGCCGCGTACGTCCCTTGCCGTGATGCTCTCGAAGTGTCCCGATTCCAGCATTTGCCGAAACTCGCCCTGTGACCAGTGGTGCAGGTGCCAGTCTCGCTCCAGTGCTTCAACTTCGCCACCTGGACTGATGCGCTCGTACCGCAGTCGAGTGACGCTATGTGTGTCGTTCACGTCATAGTCGATCACGCCGCAGCGCAGCGTATGACCTTCGCGGGTTACCTCCTTGTATTCGTGGAGCGTCGGGGCGCGCTGGCTCTCGTCATAATCGGAATCATAATGTGGCCGCGTTCGGTCAGATGCGAACCGATGCCGCGCAAAGTTGCCATCGCCGCGGCGCTCGTGGGCAGCAGGTTGAAACTTCCACCGGCAAAGAAAACGGCGGCGTAGCGCCGATCGATCGACAAACTCTCTATCCGCTGGTGGTAAACACTCGCGTTGAGGTCCCGGCGGCGTGCTGCTGTCAGACAGCGGTCGAGCATGTCCTGCGACGCGTCCACGCCGTCGACATCAAACCCCAACTCGATAAGGTCCAGCATCGGGGCACCATCACCGCAGCAGATCTCGAGGGCGGGTGGCTCGGCCCTTTCAAGAAAGGCGGTAAAGTCGCGTGCCGGTGACCGGTAACCCGGGAGCGGGCTGTGGAGATCGGCACCGAGGCCGGTATAGAACTGCGATACGTCGTCCACACGCGCTCCCAGATTGAATGACTAAAAACGGTTGAATGACCAAAACGGGAACATCCTAAACCAGCCGCATCCTGAAACTGCGAGGGTCTGATCATGGGTCACGTCCGGGCGGTGGCTGAGGTTGCCAGATCGCCATGGCGAGTAGGGTTGTATGAGCCAACGTGCTATGACGAATAGTCTGTTCTCACGGTATTCGATGGGCACGGCCATGGCTGGGAACGCAGAAAGCCGATTTCGCCGTGCTCGTGCTTGTCGCGCTCCTGGCGCGCTAGCCCGGTCGGCCGCGATTAACTCGCGCTCTTGAATCGTCGCAGCCCTTATTGTCTGATGACGTAAAGTTGTCGGGGGGTGTCCGATGCGTAAGCTCGTCCAAAAATTCCAGCTCGTCCTCGCTCTTTGCGTGCTTTCGGTGCATGCGACGGCAGCAATCGTTAGTGCCACGCTGCCTGCCAGCCGGTCAGTTCAGGTCGGCCAGATCGCCCATGCGTTCGCGACGATCATCAACACCGGGGTGGGAACGGCCAATGCCTGTGGCCTGGCTTTGGGGACCACGCTTGACGCGAGCTTTGCCTACAGTCTGACGGATCCGTTCACCAATCTGATCGACGACAGTGTCGGTGCGAATACGCCGGTCGATATCCCTGCTGGTGCCTCACAAAGTTACGTTTTTTCCATTGCCCCGGGCTCGGTGCTGGCGGTAACTGACGTCGAAATTGTCTTCGATTGTGACAACACTGAGCCCGCTCCGGTACACACCGGGCTCAATACCATATTGCTATCGGCTTCAACCGATCCAGTCGCCGATGTCATCGCGTTGGCATCCGGTGTGGGCATCGTCGATGTCCCGGGCGAAGCGCGGATCGGTGCGTTTGCGGTGGCGTCGGTCAATGTCGGGGTCGGCGCTGACATCACCGTCACTGCTGATGATGGCGGCGGTGGATTGCCGATTTCAACTCTGCTGTGTCAAACCGACCCAGCCGCGGGGACGTGTATCAACCCGACCGTCGCGTCAGCAGCGCCGGTGGGCGTGACCATCGACGGTGATGCGACGCCGACGTTCGCGGTGTTCGTGGTCGCAACCGATACGGTGGAATTCGATCCGGCAGTCCATCGCGTATTTGTTCGTTTTAAAGACGCGGGCGGTACGACTCGAGGGGCAACCAGTGTCGCAGTTCGTACCTGTGCCGTCGGCGACACAGACTGTGATGGCAGTGTCGATGTGGCGTCGAGCCCACGTGGCGTGCAGATTCCGGTCAGCGACGGCGACGGCCATCCAACCTTCCTGAGCCCACACGTCGACCCGATCGTAATTTCTAATGGCCTCGTCTATGCAACCAATACGCCTGCAGACACGGTAGATGTGATCGACATGACCAGTTGGCTTGTTGTCATGCGGATCAGCGTCGGTGTCGATCCAGTGGGACTCGCGCTGCGACCGGACGGCGGGGAGCTTTGGGTGGCAAACCATGTGTCCGACACCGTGAGCGTCATCGATGCGGATGCTTCGAGCCGAACCTATCACCAGGTGATCGCGACGATTCAGTCGCTGGACGCGACGCTCGCAACGCAGTTCGACGAGCCCGTTGGTATCGCGTTCGCGAGCAACGACAAAGCCTACGTCTCTCTCGGGCCTTCCAATGAGGTGGCCATTGTCGATGCCCAGACGTATCTCGTCACTGGACGCCTGGCGATCGGGGCACAGGACCCGCGCGCTATGGTGGTGAGTGGAAACCGGCTGTTTGTGGTGCCGTTTGAGTCCAACAATCAGACCCAGCTCTCGGGTTGCACGGCGGACAAGATCGACGGCGACACCTGCACCTTTGACGCCGTGGAGCACGTGTTCACAAACAACAATGTGCTGTCGCTCAACTATGACGCCGATATCATCAGGAATCCGCTGTTGCCGGACCGCGATATCTTCGTTTACAACACCGAGACCGATAGCCTCATCGAGACTGTCAGTACTGTTGGGACTTTGTTGTACGGGATCGCTGTCGATAGCGCGGATCGTGTCTTTGTCAGCCAGGCCGATGCTCGCAATGATGAGAATGGCAAGGCGGGTACACGCAAAGATGGCCTCGAGGAAATGGAGAACAGGGCCTTTCTCAATCGAATCACGCGGGTGGACTGTAGCGGGGTCCGTTGTGGTGCGCCGGAGTTCTTTGAGCTAGAGCCGGTGCCACCTGCGCATCCGGAGCGATCGGCTGCGCTTGCAACGCCGTTCGCCATTACGGTCAGTGCCGACGATACCGTGGTGTTTGCGACCGCCGCAAGTTCCAACAAGCTGTTGACCATCAATCCGGATACGGGTGCCGTGCTGGACCAACTTTTGATCGGTGCTGTGCCCCGCGGGCTCGCACTGGCGCCGGCGGCCGATGGCTCGCCGGCGACGGCCTGGGTGCTCAATGTCGCTGACAACACGGTGTCCGTGGTCGATGTGTCCGTGCCTGGCGATCTCAGGTTGACGGGTACAGTGACGCTGGCGGATCCTTCTCACCCATTGGTAAAGCAGGGTCGCAAGGCATTCAATGACGCGCTTGCCTCCACGACGGGGACATTCTCCTGCGAAAGCTGCCACCCGGACGGCCACACTGATCAGTTGATCTGGGTGCTCGACACGCCGGTCTGCGACGTCGGTGGTTGTACGCAGATTCCACCGCGGTTGACGATGCCTGTTCGGGGTCTCCGGGACACGGCGCCCTATCACTGGGACGGCATTCCCGGCGACCCGTACGGTGGGCGGAACACGGCATCGATCAATGGTGATATGGACCCATCCTGTGACATCGATGATCCCGCAAGTTGCACACGTGATCTTGTCGATGGCGGTCTCGGTTCAACGATGTGCCAGGTCGGTGCTTGTCCAGGCAACGACGAGGGATTGCCAGGGGCCCTCGATGCCCGGGATCGCGATGCGATGGCTGAGTTTTTGCTTGCCGTGCCGTTCCCGCCTTCGCCGATGCGGCCTTTCAACAATGAAATGACCCAACACGCCCGCGACGGCATTTTCGAGTTCAACTTCATCAACGACACATCGGGGCGGACGACGGGCGCGCAGACCTGCGGGACCTGCCATCGAATGCCGTTTCTGGTCAGCACCAACACGCCAGGGACCGGCATGGATGCGCCTACATGGCGTGGCGCTTATGACCGCTGGATGGTCCTGCCGCAGGGCCGTCTGAACATCATCGACCTAATGAATATCGTCGGCATGGATCAGAGCTTTCCGGAGCGGGCAGTTTGGGATTTGGCGGGGGCGAGCCCGGATATCTGGGAGATGGTATTGCAGGGCAGCACCGGATTTTCTGGCAGCTTTGCCCGTCAGGTGACGTTGAATTCGTCATCTGCGGCGCGCGATGAGACGGCCGGCATCCTTGCTGCCCTCGAGCAGTCGGCGGATGAGGGCGCGATATTGCTCGAAGGTGAGGGCATCGAGTTCGTGCGTGGCGTCGCGCACGGTCGAGCGATTGAATTTGCCGGTGGTGTGTATCGTTTGCGCGATGATGTGACTGCAACCTACACGCGATCTCGCCTCCTTGCGCTTGCTGCTGCTGGTGAGCTTGTTCTGACGTTGACAGGGCGGGCGGGGCAGCACGTCGATGTGGACCATCCACAACCCGCGCTGTGGCCGGTGGGTCCGATGGAGGCGCAGACCCGATCCGTGGAAATTCCCTTCCTGTCGGGCGAATTGACACTGCGACTGAATGCAAGGCATCTAATGTCAGGGGTGTCGATCTTCCTCGATGGCCGGCGCGTGGACGGCAGTGTTCGTTGTGAGTCCGGGCCGTTTCCTGCATGCGCGGGTGAAGTAGTGATTGTGCAGTTCTCGGCGGTACCTGCTGTCGGTGGCGTGCATTTTCTGCAATTACAGAATCCGCAGGGCCTGTTCAGCAACGACATGATGTTCTTTGACGATCAGACTGCGCTCGCGCCGCGCCCCGGAAACCTGATAGCAAGTGGCGGGTCTTTCATTCCGGGACAGTTCGGGCAGAACTGGAACACGGTTGAAATCGCTACGAGCTCGATACGAGAATCGGCAGGTGTGGTGCGGGTCATCGTTAACGCGTCGTCGTCAGAACCGTGGCATGCGCAGATCAGTCATGCGGTCATGGTTGTCGCGGGCGAGCAATATACCCTCTGTTACTCGGCGCGTGCGGACAGCAACCGGTTCATGACGGCCTACATGGACTCGAACATGGACATCTACACCAATACCAGCGGCGGTCAGTTCCGGGCCGACCTTACAAACACGTGGCGAGACTTCAAGCACACCTTCACGATCGAGCAGACAGATCTGATGGGGCGCGTCGCGTTCGACATGGCTCAGAGCTCCGTCAACCTCCAGATTGACAACATCGGCATTTATGAAGGCGTATCCTGCGGCTTGCCCTAGCGAGAGCGTGTCTCGGAATTCCGTTCTGGAGCAGGTTTGGCAAGAACTAACCGGCTGATGAAAGATAGTTCGACGCTAACGACTACGCCCGGTTTAAGAGTGTGTCGGCCCTGCGGTCATTGAGGCGATCTGTTACGGTAACGCGCACCTGGCCACGGGTCGGATGACCCGGAGAACACGCCAAAGACCCAAGGAGCTGTGATGCCGGATCTGCGCATTGGCGTTTGCTATGATTTTCGCAACCCGCCCGATTCCGGCGTGTCGGACCAACGCCTCTATCAGGAGATCATGGCCCAGGTGCAGTGGTTGGATCAGATCGGCGCGGACCTTGTCTGGTTTACCGAGCACCACTTCATCGAGGACGGGTACCTGCCAAGTTGGGTTCCGATCGCCGGTGCCATGGCGGCAGTGACCGAGCATGTTCGTTTTGGCACAGACATCTGCCTGATGCCATTCAATCACCCGATCAGGCTCGCTGAAGACCTTGCCGTATTGGACAACCTGTCGGGAGGACGCGTCGAAATCGGCGTGGGCATGGGCTACGCGCCGCACGAATTTCGAGGCTTCGGCTTCCCTCGCAGTCGCCGGGTGTCACTGATGGACGAGGGCATCGAGGTACTGCAACGCTGCTTTTCCGGTGAGCGATTCAGTTACTCGGGCAAGCGGTATCAGTTCGAGGATGTTGTGATCACGCCTGGCTATGTGCAGGAAGGTGGGCCGCCCCTTTGGGTTGCCGCCATGTCTGAGGCGGGCGCGGCAAGAGCGGCGCGTTACAACACAAACTTCCTGCCACAGGGTGTCAAGCAGCGGTCGTTTGACCCGTGGGTATCGGAGCTGAACGCTACTGGCCGTAACCCGGCGGACTACCGGGTCGGCATCATCCGGAGCATCCTCGTCACAGATGACCGGGACACGGAATGGCGGGCGGTGCGGGCGGCGGAACGATATCGGATGGCGCTCTACCGTCGATTTTTTGAAGAGAGTGGTGAAGGTTTCGGTGATACCGGCGAACCCGTGCCGCAGACCTGGATCGTGGGTAGCGTCGATGAGTGTGTCAATCAACTCAAGGCCTTCATCGGTGAGTTTGGCATCACCGATATCGTATCCATGGCCGTTCCACCGGGGCTGCGGGCGGAGCAAATGTCGGGCAGTCTGGAGCGGCTTTTCACGCAGGTTGTGCCGCGATTGAAGTCCGAGCTCAAAGGTGCCGGCTGATCCTGAACCCGTCAGCCGACGAGAAAGTACGTGACTGACAGCGGCGCGGAATCCGGTGCCCGGCGTAACGTCGGCGCGCCAATACTCGCGGTTACGGACCTGACCGTGGAGTTTGATACACCAGAGGGCATTGCGCGTGCGGTGGACGCTGTCTCCTTCGAGGTCAGCCCAGGCGAGACGCTCGCCATCGTCGGTGAGTCGGGGTGTGGCAAGAGCATCACCGCGATGTCGATTTTGCGCCTGGTGCCCAGTCCGCCCGGACGGCTGGTGTCGGGAACAGCGCGCCTTGACGGGACCGACTTACTGGCGATCCCCGAGCATCAAATGCGGGATGTTCGTGGCCGCGACATCGCCATGATCTTCCAGGAGCCGATGACGTCTTTGAATCCGGTTTTGACGGTGGGGTATCAGATCGCGGAGACCGTACGCCGTCATGAACGCTTGAGCCGGCGTGACGCGCGTGCACGGGCTGTTGAGATGCTGCAACTGGTTCGGATTCCGGAGCCCGCACGCCGGGCAAGCGAGTTTCCGCACCAGCTGTCGGGGGGCATGCGCCAGCGCGCGATGATTGCGATGGCACTCGTCTGCAATCCGCGGATCGTTATTGCTGATGAGCCGACGACCGCGCTCGATGTCACTATCCAGGCACAAGTGCTTGAGCTCTTGCGCGATCTGCAGGAGCGGCTGCAGACAGCGGTGGTGCTCATCACGCACGACCTCGGTGTCGTTGCAGAGACGGCCGACCGGGTCATCGTGATGTATGCAGGTCGCAAGATCGAGGAGGCGAGTGTGGATGTGTTGTTTGCCGACCCGCAGCATCCCTATACACAGGGTCTCCTCGCTTCCGTGCCGCGTCTGGCCGGCGACGAGGCCCGCACGCGGTTGACCGAAATCCCCGGCATGGTCCCGCCACTAACCGCGTTGCCCCGGGGCTGCGCGTTTGCGCCCCGGTGTGCAAGGGCGAGCGCACAATGCCGCGAGGCACCACCGGAACTTGGCGATGTCGAAGCGCAGCATCGGGTAGCGTGTTGGCACCCAGGGCAGGAGCCATGACAGACGAAATCCCCGTGCTGCAGGTGCAGGGGCTCACCAAGTATTTTCCAGTGGCCAAGAAGCTATTCGGTGGCCCCACGCGCTACGTACATGCCGTCGACGGTGTTGATCTCCATGTTGGCGAGGGCGAGACGTTGGGTCTCGTTGGCGAGAGTGGTTGCGGAAAATCGACAGTTGGGCGCACCATCCTGCGCCTGCTGACGCCAACAACCGGCACGATCCGTCTGCTGGGCGACGACATCACGACGTTGCGCAATCGCGAACTCAGGCCACATCGGGCTCGAATGCAGATCATCTTTCAGGATCCGTTCTCGTCACTCGACCCGCGCATGAAGGCGGGAACGATTGTTGGCGAACTGCTGAATGTCCACGAGCGGCTTAGCCGCGCTGAGCGGGACGAACGGGTTGCCTCGCTATTCGACCGGGTAGGTTTGCGGGTCAGTCAAATGCAGAACTATCCGCACGAATTCTCGGGCGGACAGCGGCAGAGGCTGGGGATTGCCCGCGCACTCTCGCTTAATCCCAAGCTCATTGTGTGCGATGAGCCGGTATCTGCGCTTGATGTATCCATTCAGGCGCAGGTGATCAACCTGCTGGCAGATCTGCAACAGGAGTTCGGCATCGCGTATCTCTTTATTGCGCACGATCTGGCCGTCGTTGAGCACATCAGCGACCGGGTCGCAGTGATGTATCTGGGGCGTATCGTCGAAACGGCAGAACGACGGGAACTGTTTGCCAATCCGCAACATCCTTACACCGAGAGTCTCCTCGCGGCGGTGCCGGTGCCGGACCCCACGCGGCGCAGTGACCGGCAGATCCTGTCGGGCGACGTACCGAGTCCGATTGATCGACCAAGCGGTTGCCACTTTCACACGCGATGCCCCTACGCCACCGAGCAATGCAAGGTAGAGACGCCGGTGCCGCGTGAAGTTGGCGACGGGCACGTCGTGACCTGTCACCTGCGATGAAACGTTCTGCGATGAAGAAGGCTGCGATGAAGAAGGCTGCGATGACGGTGACGGCTGCGATGACTCGGATGAAAAAAGCGCTTGGCATGTTCGCATTGACAGCATTGGCCATTTTGGCCCTGGCGGGTTGTAGCGGCGAGCCGTCGACTACCGATTCGGCGGCTGCACAGCCAGCGCTGCCGCGGCCGTCAGCCCGCCATGGTGGCCATTTGCGGGTTGGCTACGCCATTGAACCGACATCGCTTGATGCCGTGCTTGGCCGGTCGGGTGGGGACGCGTACTACTGGCGGCAGATTTACGATCAGTTGGTGGATGCAAACCGGGATCTCACGCCACGTCCGGAAACATCGCTTGCGGTCTCCTGGGAAGTTGGTACCCATCCGGATTCCATCACCTTCAACCTGCGCCAGGGCGTGCGGTATCACGATGGCAGGCCATTCGATGCGGCGTCGGTGAAGTTCAACGTGGAGCGCATCCTGGACCCGGCAACGCGGGCAACTCCGCGTGCCTCCATGACGGTGATTGAATCGGTCGATGTGCTGGACACCCATCGGGTGCGCTTCAATCTCTCTGGGCCGTGGGGCGCCGGGCTTAGCATGCTCGCGGACCGGGGCGGAGTGATGAACTCGCCGTCGATGGTCGAGGCGTTGGGGGCTGATTATGGCTGGAAGCCAGCGGGGACCGGGCCGTTCAAGGTCAACAAGGTGGTCAGCGGCACGATGGTGCATTTGGTGCGAAACGAGGACTACTGGGGCAGGGACGCATCGGGTCATCCGCTGCCGTATCTCGATGAAGTAACCATCCGTGTCATCCGCGATCAGACCGTCCTCGCGTCGGCATTGCGAACCGGCGAGATCGATGTCGCCTATCTTCCCTACAAGGACGTTGCCGCGTTTCAGCGGGATGATCGGTTTAACATCGAAACGATGGAAGGCGGCAGCATCGCGCTGCTCCTGACCTTCAATGTCGGTGCGTCGCCCGCAGACAATGTGGACTTGCGTCGCGCGATTGCGCACGCGCTCGATCCCCGGGTCATCAACCGAGCGATCTTTTTTGACCGTGTCGTCGAGGCGGACTCGGGTATGTGGCCGGTCGGTGCGTGGGCGCACGATCCTGATGTTGCCCGGCCACATTATGATCCCGAGAAGGCGAAGGCGTTGCTCGCCAGGGCAGGCTTCTCTGACGGCGTCGAGTTCACGGCAGTGACCAACAACTCGCCGGTGCTCGTACCAACGGCGGAGGTCATCCGCGCGATGCTGAAGCGGGTTGGTATCACGATGAACATCGAAGTGCTGAACACGGGAGCGGCGACCGAAGGGTTCTTCCATGGCCGCAAGTTCCCGCTCTACATCACCTCCTGGAGTCGGTATCCGGAGCCGGACTGGCTGGCGTCGCTTGCGTACAAGAGTGACGGCTATTACAACGCGGGTAACGTGACGCGTCCTGACATCGATGCGCTGGTGACGAAAGGTGCGTCGCTCTATGGCATCGATGCACGACGGCCGGTCTATCAGGCGCTGAATGCAATTGTGCTGGACGAGGCGTGGTTTGTGCCGCTCTTGTATGGGGTCAACTACGCGGCCGCGCCTCGCAAGGTCAGGAATCTCGATCGGCTGATGGGATGGGACGGAAAAATGAATCTCCGACACATCTGGATGGAACAGAACGATCAAACCCTGAACGACAGCAAATAGTCGCTGAGCCGAGATACAAAAAGACCCATGTGCGCCGTGAATAACCACTTTCAAACCCTGTACCGGGGGCTTTAGACCATGTGGCGCTACGTCGCTCGACGGCTGCTGCAGATGGTGCCCGTGCTCCTGATGGTCACGATGATGGTGTACAGCCTGATGCTGGCTATTCCGGGCGACCCCGCGCGCGCCCTCGTTGGCCCGGGGGAATCGTTGGACGAGGAGCAACTCGCACTCATTCGCAAAGAGCATCATCTCGACGAGCCGATGATCGTCCAGTACGGCATCTGGTTGTCCCGTGCCCTCTCGGGTGATCTGGGACGATCGACGCAGAACCAGCGACCGGTTGCCGAAGAACTTCGTACGCGAGCCGCGGTGACGCTGCAGTTCGGCATCGTCGCCTGGATCTTTGCGGTGCTGATCGCGGTGCCGGCAGGCATTGTCTCGGCGGTGTATCGAGGCAAGGCGGTCGATTACGTCGCGACTATCCTCTCGATTGGCGGGGTCGCCATTCCCAACTTCTGGCTTGGGGTCATGTCGATATTGCTCTTTGGCGTAAAGCTCGGTTGGCTACCTGCGCAGGGCTATGTCGATATCACGGAAGATCCGATCGAGGGATTGCGCCACATGGCGCTGCCGGCGTTTGCGCTCGGCATCACGAGTTGTGCGCTCATCATGCGGCAGTCGCGGTCAGCCATGCTGGAGGTGCTGGCGCAGGACTATGTACGCACCGCGAGGGCCAAGGGCCTGCGGGCATTCCAGGTGATATGGATCCACGCGTTACGCAATGCGCTGCTGCCAGTCGTCACGGTTTTCGGCCTGCAAACCGGCCGGATTTTCGCGGGTGCTGTTGTCATCGAAACGCTTTTTGGCATACCCGGCATGGGCCAGTTTATGGTGCAGGCGATCTTTGCGCGGGACTTCATGGCGGTGCAGGGTGCGGTGCTCGTGATGGCACTTGCGGTTCTTATTGCAAACCTGGCGACCGACCTCGTCTATGCGTGGCTCGACCCAAGGATCCGCTACGATGAGTGACCTTGCGGCGGACGCCACGATGCAAAAGCCTCGCCATCCGGCGATGCAAGTGCTTGTCAAAGTGCTTGCGATTCCGCAGGCGGCGTTCGGTGTAGTGATCATCGCGCTGACGCTGTTGGCAGCGGTGTCAGCACCGCTGATCGTTCCCTACGATGCCGAGGCGATGGACTTTGACAATCTTCTGACCGGCTTCACGTCCAGCCATTGGTTGGGCACGGACCAGATGGGTCGAGATACGCTGGCGCGACTGATCGTGGGTGCACAGGTGGCGCTGATGGTCAGTCTCGGTGCGGTTGGCATCGGCGTGGTATTGGGCGTTCCTCTCGGGCTCGCGGCTGTTTACTTCCGCGGCTTCGTTGACGACATCATCATGCGCATGATGGACGCGCTGGTCGTCTTTCCCAGCCTCTTGATTGCGGTGGGTCTTGCGGCTGCCATGGGCGGCTCGCTCGGCACGGTGATCCTCGCGATTGGCATTGCGAATGTGCCGTGGATGGCGCGCGTCATCCGCAGCCAGGGTTTGACGATTCGCGAGCTTGACTACGTCGCTGCGGCAGAAGCCGGTGGCATGTCTCACCTACGCATCATCTTTGCCCACATCCTGCCGAACAGCGTTGCCCCCGTTATCGTTCAGAGCACGTTGTCCATGGGCTATGCGGTGTTAACTGAAGCCGCGCTGGGCTTCATTGGCGTTGGCATACAGCCGCCGACGCCCACCTGGGGCAACATGCTGCAACAGGCATTCCCGATGCTGGACCAGCAACCCATGCTATCGGTTGTCCCGGGCCTCGCCATATTCGTGTTGGTGCTAGCGTTCAATTTCGTCGGCGATGGGCTGCGCGATGTGCTGGACCCGCGACTGAAGGGCGTTATCCACTAGGTTCTCTGCCGACAAGCAACCCTGCTGACAAGCAACGTGCTCTATGCAGTCATTCAGTGGCGGTCTGGCTGGCGCCGACCTGGATGCCCCGGCGCTCGATCCGCTCTCGAATGCGGCGTTGGCGCTCTTCTGTCAGCGGATAGCGCCAGATAAAGGGCAGGGCCAGGAATTTGATAAACGCGGGAATGATGGAGTATGCCAGCGTCAACACGAGCAGTGAGGTCTCGGAGTTGCCCCCCGTCGTGCGCGCCAGCGCCGGGTCTGCGGTCGCGTCGAAGCCGAAGAGTCCAACCAGCGCCAGGGCCAGCGCGCCACCGGCGGCGACGCCGCCCTTCAGCAACATGCCCCACACGGAAAAGTAGAGTCCGGCGCGTTGCTCGCCCACGCGCGCAGAATCGATGTCGACGGCGTCGGCGGCCATCGCCGCGGGCAGCGCAAGCATAGCGCCCTCGGTGCAACCCTTCATCACCATGATAAAGAGAAAGAGGCCGAACTCGCCCTGGGGGATGAAGGGAATGAATGACGCCCAAATGCTGTACCAGATGACGACGACGATGAAGCCGCGATGCTTGCCGATTCGATTGGCGAGAGCGGTCCATCCGAAGAGGCCGATGACGGCTGCGCCGTAGTAAACAAGCAGGTACACGGAGTACCACTCGCCGGCGTTGATGACGTGCTTGACGAAGAAAAATGAGAGGCCACCGGTCATGGCACCGCCGAAGGCGCTGACCGTGTAGCAGACGATCAGGCGCATGAACGGACCGTTTCGGCGGATCACCTTGAAGCTGGCGAGGAGTGTCGGCTTGCGATGCGGGATGACCACCTGGGGTGGTTCTTTGACGAGTGTGGTCGCAATCAGTGCGGCGACCGGCAGTGCGACCATGATGAAGATGGCGAGCCAGACGAGAATGGTGCCTGGGTTGCCGGCGCTCGCTGCCATCACCCCCCCGAGTTCGTTGGTGAAATCTGCGAGCAGGCCGCCGGTCGTGTTACCGGTGCTTGAGAGATAGATCAGGATGCCGGCGACGAGCGGCAATGCCGTCGCAATGACAACCCCGATGTAGTGAAACTGTTCCCGTCTGCTCGTGATCTTGGTGCGCTCTTTGTAGTCGGTCGACAGTTCCGCCCCCCAGGCGAAATAAGGTAGCTGCACGATCGTGAAGGCGAGATAAATCATCACGACCCAGAACCCGAAGTACCAGATTGACGGGTTCTCAGGCGGTATGAACAGCATGTATACCGACAGCATGAGAAAAGGTGTGCCGGCAATGATCCAGGGTTTTCTGCGCCCGATGGGCGTACGCAGCTTGTCCGATAGCGTGCCAATCAACGGGTCTGTAACGACATCAGACAGACGTGCAACAAAGATGATTGCCGCCATCGTAATGAGACTGATCCCGAGTTCAGCGTAGTGCGGCTGAACGTAGACGCCGACCGGTAGCAGCGCGACCGATACGGGCAGGTAGAGGCACGAGTAGCTCGCGATTCGCCACTCCGGCAACTTGGCGGTACTCACAGGTTCGCGCTCATACGGTCGTCTTCCAAGGTGACTGCCAGTCGTTTCCGACGGTCCGCGACACGGCCGCGGATTGTCGAGCGTCGCCCCTCAACGGCAGTCGCGCCGGCAACATAACACAGCCTCTGCTCAGCACGGGGTTGGGCGCGTCGACCAGAGCGCGGGTGCGCCGTGCCCTGGTGGGCGCCCCCTCAGGTATTCTGTAATTGCAGAAAAGAGGGCGCCGCAAGGTATGCCGTGCAAAATGCGATGACTCGTCGATGCGCTTGACGGTCGTTTAACTTGATTGTGGTCTGAGAGGGTCAGAAAGTGGAAGACGTCCTGTTGGTGTTGGGTTTCGCGGCTGATGGTGATGATCCCGTCGTGCGAGCGAGGGTTGATAAGGCAGCCGAACTGCACGCGGCGGGTGCGGTGCCTCAGCTCATCGTTAGCGGCTGTTGCAGCATGAAGCTGGAGCGGCAGCCTGAGATCACAGAAGCGGTTGTTATGCGGGATGAACTCATTGACCGCGGCGTGCCGCCAGCGTCCATCTTGCTCGAGGAAGAGTCGGTCGACACGTTGGGAAACCTGTATTTCTGCAAGAAATCGCTATTGTTGCCCTGTAGTTGGTACCACGTGGGCATCGTCACGACGCCGTGGCATTGGCACCGGACGGAGTGGCTGGCCCAGAAGATTCTTGGTCCGGACTTCGAAGTCACCGGCTATCCGAGCGAACACCCGCAAGGGTGGGATGAGCGGGAAATCAAGAAGAGCGAACTACGTAATCGTACGCTTCTGAACGAGGCCCAGGCCCAGCTTGGTGGCATCACCGACGGGGACCACGAATCGATCGTGCCACATCTGGGCAAGATGCCGCCGAAGTAGCGGTCGTAGAACACAATTGCGGGCCGCGACGGAATGGGCGGGCGTCTGCGTATAGTACGCAGTGTTCTCGACCGGTGAGGTCAAAATGACGATTCCCGGACATGGTGGTATTTAGCGTTGGATATACTAGTTGGTCCGGATCTCGGACCCGGGCGATGGGTCAAAACGAGAAGACAGATGTGGGTGCAGATTTGCGTGCAGACAGTTTGAGGCCGATACGTTGAGCCAGCTTGTGAGAGGCGTCTGGAGCGTGATTTTTGTGGTCATGCTTGCCGGTTGCGGTGACGACGGCGGAGAAGCGCCGGAGGCCGGCACTGCGGCCGATAGCACGGCTGCGGCTGATGGAGCGCCGGGAGCCGGCCGCCGCGGCGACGGCCGTGGACTGACCGAAGAGCAGCGAGCCGCACGCCGTGCCGGGCGGGCCGAACGTGGTGGCGGGCCTGACCCGGGTCAACTGACAGACGAACAGCGGGCCGCGCGTCGCGCGGCATGGGCCGAGCGCGGTGGGCGGCCCGGCATGAGTGACGATGAGCGCGCTGCACGGATCGCGCGACGGGGTGAGGGCGGCACAGAAGGTGGCTCCGCTCCAAGCGATCGTCCTCACGGTGAATATGGTGGCCCCGGTGGAGCTACAAAAGGTGAAGCTGCAAAAGGTGAAGGCGCCAAAGAAGGTGACAAGCGTCAAAGCGAGAGCGGCAAAAAATCCGCCTCGGCGGAGCGCGGGGGCAGACAGGCGGGTGGTCGTGGCCGGGGCAGTCAGCGTGACAGCCGTTTTCAAAACCGGCCGGTCCCGGTCGCCGTCGCGCTGGTAGAACGCGGGCGGATCGATGCGTTCTACGCGACCACGACATCGCTCGAAGCCGAACAAGAAGCCAGTGTTGTTGCCCGCACTCAGGGTATCGTCGAGGAAATCTTTGTCGAAGAAGGCGATCAGGTGAAGGCAAAGGACGCGCTCGCGCAGCTTGATACCCGCCGACTGGCACTTGAGGTTGCGCGTACCCGTACCAACATCGCAAGCCTGACGCGCGCGTTTGACCGCGCCAAGAGCCTGATCAAAACGAAGATGATCTCTCCGGAGTTGTACGACAAGGCGCAGTTTGATTTTGAGCGTGAGCAGGCGACGCTCGCGTTGCAGTTGCACGATCTCGAAGAGGCCACAATTCGTGCCCCGATTAACGGCAGAATTACGAAGCGTCACATCAAGATCGGCAATACGTTGTCGCCCAATGCGAGCGCGTTTGAGATCAAGCGTGCTCGCATCATCGAAGCCGTGCTGAATGTGCCGGAAAAGGAACTGCCGAAGATGCAGGTCGGCCAGTACGCGAGGCTCCGGGTCGATGCGCTCGGCAATCGCACGTTCGAGGGTATCGTCGAGCGAATTGCACCGGAGGTGGACGCGCAGTCGGGCACCTTCCGGGTCACCGTTTCAATCGACAATGCGCAAGACAACCTAAAACCAGGGATGTTCGCCCGGGTCAGCGTGCGATACGACTCCAACGAGAACACCCTCCTGATTGCGCGGGACGCGGTGGTGGTCCAGCGAAACGAAAGTACCGTGTTCGTGGTCAGTGGCGGGAAGGCTAAAAAACAGCAGGTGATCACCGGTTACACGATGGAGGGCCGGATCGAAATCCTCGAGGGCCTGACCGAAGGGGACGAGATTGTCATCACGGGCCAGGGCGGTCTCCGTGAGGGTTCACCGGTCAGGGTTGTTGCAAACTAGCACTTTAGTCGTCATTGACCGCCTGACGCCGGCCGGGATTCCGGCGGTCCGGCACGATGGCCCGTGTCAGGAACCATCCAGAGCACTGGACGTGCGTGCTGATGAGGCGCAAGTGCCGCACGGCTCGGGTTGCCTGGGGCGCGCGTGAATCTCGTCGCCGGTTCGATTGCGCGACCCGTCACGGTCTTGATGGGAACCCTGGCGATCGTCCTCTTCGGGGGCATCGGACTCGACCGCCTGGGGCTCAACCTGCTGCCAGAGCTAACTTACCCCACGCTCACGATTCGCACGGAGTATGAGGGCGCGGCGCCGGCCGAAATTGAAGAGCAGATCACCCGTCAGATCGAGCAGCGGGTGGGTGTCGTCAGTGGTGTGCGCAAGATGCACTCGATTTCGGCGGCCGGGCGGTCAGACGTCGTGCTCGAGTTTCTCTGGGGCACGGGAATGGACCTTGCCGCGATCGAGGTGCGCGAGAAAATCGATCTCGTGCGCCTGCCGCTCGAGGTTGAGCGGCCAACGCTCCTGCGACTCAATCCCAATCTGGACCCGGTCTTTCGGTTGGCACTGACTCGCAGGGAGAGCCTTTCCGATCCGGTGTATGACCTGCAAACGCTCAGGCGGTATGGCGATGATTTCCTGAAACGGCGGATGGACCCTATCCCGGGCGTGGCGGCGGTCATTGTCTCGGGCGGGTACGAAGACGAGGTGTCGGTACACGTTGATCAGGATCGACTGGGCCAGCTGAACATGACGGTGCAGGCTCTGGGCGCCCGACTTGCGAGCACCAACGTCAATCTGTCGGGTGGACGGTTGTCGGACGGAAATCAGGAATACCTCGTTCGCACGCTCAATCAATTCGAGACGATCGACGACATTGCCAACACGATCATCTTTCAGGAGGGTGCGCGCATTCTGCGCCTGAAGGATGTCGCGACGGTCCTTGAGAGTCAGAAAGAGCGCGACTCGATCATGCGCGTCAATGGCACGGAAGCGATCGAAATCGCACTCTATAAAGAGGGAGATGCCAACACCGTTGCTGTCGCTACCGAAATCAAGGCGAAACTCGATGATCTGCAAGAGGAGTTGCCGCCGAATTTCGAACTCGTAACGATCTACGATCAGTCGCAGTTCATCAGTGCCGCCATCCGAGAAGTGCAGACGGCCGCCGTGCAGGGCGCGTTTCTGGCGGTTCTCGTTCTGTTCCTGTTTCTTCGGGACATGCGCAGCACGCTGATCGTGACGGCAACGATTCCGGCGTCGGTGATGGTGACGTTTGCGGCTATGGATGTGGCAGGCATAACGCTCAATGTGATGAGCCTGGGTGGCATCGCGCTGGCGATCGGCATGTTGATGGACAACGCCATTGTCGTCCTTGAGAACGTGTCCCGACATCGAGCCGGTGGCAAGAGTCGCATCGATGCCGCACGTCTGGGGGCATCAGAGGTGGGCGGCGCGGTCGTTGCGTCCACGCTGACGACGATCGCCGTGTTTCTGCCACTCGCGTTTGTCGAAGGCATTGCGGGCCAACTCTTCAAAGATCAGGCACTGACGGTCACCTTTGCGTTGCTGGCATCGTTGGTCCTTGCCTTTACGCTCATTCCGATGCTTTCAGCGATCGGCACCTCGGCAGGTGAACCGGATGCGCAGGGCGAATCGGCGCCACGGCCGCAGTGGCTGCGGCTGGGTCCCACGCCGTTGCAGTGGTTACTGGTTGACGGTCCCCGGTGGTTGCTCGTCGGCGGCATGAAGGCTTTCGTCGCCATAAGATGGGGCGCCACGTGGGCGACCGCGCCGATCCTCTCGGGTTTTGACCGAGGCTATGAATCGCTCGCACGGTGGTACGACCGGCTCTTGCGCCGTGCGCTTGAGGCGCGTGCGGTGACCCTTACGATTGCGCTGGCGTCGTTCGGCGCCAGCCTCGTGCTGCTGCCAACACTGTCGGTTGAACTGATTCCGCCGCTCGCACAAGGCGAGTTCAAGGTCGATTTTCAACTGTCGCCGGGCACGCGCCTGGAACTCACCGACCGAACGTTGGGTGACGTGCAGAACAATCTGGTGGGCCGGCAGTCGATCGAAAAGACTTACTCCGTTGCGGGCACGGGGGGGAAACTCGATGCGAGTTCTGCGAGTGGCGGTGAGAACGCGGGTGAGATTGCGGTGGTCATGCAGCGTGGGGCGTCGACGCTTGACGAGGCGGAAGCCATGGACATCGTCCGCAGGCAGCTTGAAGACGTGCCGGATGCACAATACACGCTTGAACGTCCGCAGCTATTCACCTTTTCGACACCGCTTGAGATCGAGGTGT